>FZPS01000168.1_pt19 | contig 64730 bp, 60 predicted proteins | sample 1817821 | NCBI WGS metagenome assembly FZPS01 (sample SAMEA104158645, study PRJEB21678) | metagenome | place: Germany | collected 2015-04-21
CTAAATTATCTTACTCCAATGGAATATAAGGGAAAAGAAGAGCAGTCTAATAGATTTCAAGATAAAAATGTGATGAACTTGTAGCTATATGGTAAGATTGCCTTTGGTTTTGTCAAGGGCGAGCGCATTGTTCGGTTAGAATATGTCCAAAAAGGTGTTGACATATCAATTATACTAACACCAAGCATATTTATCCCACCAAAAGGAACACTAAAAGTGGAGGTGATAATATGGCCACTAAAAGTGAAAAGAAAAGAAGAAATGACAATAAAACTACTAACCCCAAAAGTGCAAACCCAATAACCATGGACACTGACAGCAACATGCACAAACCTGTTAGAGGACTACCCAACAAATAAAAAACCTTACATAAGGAGCTTATACCTGACATCTGTTACCTTAAAATGGCGTCAGCCATTTTATCATTGACATCCAAGATGGGCTATGGTAATATGAGTTAAAAGTAATATACCTTTAAATTGATCCAGAGAGGTCAGGAAGGAAGTCATATAGTTGAGAGATGTATTAACTATGGTATAGTTATGCCTTCCTTTGTGGAAGGCATTTTTTATTAAGATAAATTTCATCAATATGACTCTTTACCTTTAAATTTAGCCCAGAGAGGTTAAGAAGGGGAGGAATGGATATGTTCAAAGCAAAACATCTATTAGATCCAATGGACTTTTCAGTAGAAGAATTAGAAGATTTATTTCAATTGGCAGATCAAATTATTTCAAATCCAAAGGACTTTTCTCACATTTGTGATGGAAAGATTCTAGCTACTCTTTTTTATGAACCCAGTACTAGAACAAGACTTAGTTTCGAAACAGCTATGTTAAGATTAGGGGGAAATGTAATTGGTTTTTCTGAAGCAAATTCCAGTTCCACTGCAAAAGGAGAAAGTATAGCTGATACTATAAGAGTTATAGATTGCTATGCAGATATTGCAGTAGTAAGACACTCTAAGGAAGGTGCCCCTAAAATAGCGGCCCAATATTCAGCTATACCTATAATCAATGCTGGTGATGGAGGTCATCAACATCCCACTCAAACTTTAACAGATCTATTAACTATCAAAAATATTAAAGGAAGCCTTTCCAATTTGACAATAGGTGTATGCGGAGATTTGAAATTTGGAAGGACTGTACATTCCTTAATAAAAGCCATGTCCAGATATCCTAATGTAAGGTTTATCTTAATTTCACCGGAGGAATTAAAAGCACCTAATTATATAATTAGTGAAGTTTTAGAAAAAAATAATATTGAATATATAGAAACTTATACTATGGAGGAGGTTATAGGGGAGTTAGATATACTCTATATGACTAGAGTCCAAAAGGAACGTTTTTTTAATGAAGAAGACTATATAAGGCTTAAAGATAGCTATATTTTAGATGGAGATAAAATGAAGCTGGCTTCAGAGAACATGATAGTAATGCATCCTCTTCCCAGAGTAAATGAAATTTCCTATGAAGTGGACAATGATCCTAGGGCTTACTACTTTAAACAGGCTAAGTTTGGCATGTATGTGAGAATGGCTCTGATTATTAAACTATTAGGACTGATGTAGGAGGATGGATATGATAAGTATAAACAGTATAAAAAAGGGTATAGTTATTGACCACATATCTGCAGGTTTAGGTATTGAAATATTTGAATACTTAAAGTTACAGGGAGCAGATTATACTGTGGCTCTCATTATGAATGCGCCTAGCAAGAAAACAGGGAAGAAGGATATTATAAAAATAGAAAATGAGCTACATATTGATCTTAGAGTCCTTGGATTGATAGATCCTAATATAACAATCAACATTATTGAAAATGAAAATATAACTAAGAAAATAAAGCTGGAGATTCCTACTAAGGTAGAGAATGTTATATTCTGCAAGAATCCTAGGTGTGTAACTTCTGTAGAAGAGTATGTTCCTCATATCTTCCACCTTGTGGATTATAAAGAGAGATTATATCGCTGCGAATACTGTGATGACATAGTAAGATTTAAGGATCTTTAAAGGAGGAGTAAGTGATGGAATTATTGATTAAAGGTGCAAGAATAGTGGATTGGAGCCTTGATTTTATAGGAGACATATATATTAAAGAAGGAAAGATCTACGAGATGGCAGCAGAAATAAATAGAGATGTGGAAACTATAGATGCTAGGGGAAAGGTTGTAATGCCAGCCTTTGTAGATTTGCACTGCCACTTTAGGGATCCAGGCTTTACCTATAAGGAAGATATAGCTAGTGGTTCAAGGGCTGCCGCAAGAGGAGGCTATACTGCTGTAAATCTTATGGCAAATACAAATCCGGTGTGCAGTTCTTTAGAAACGGTAAATTATGTCCTGGAAAAAGGAGAGGAAGTAGGCTTATTGGACATACATCAGTGCATGTCCATAACAAAGAATTTAGAAGGGGAAGACATTGGTCATCTAGATGAGCTTGAGGAAGGGAATGACAAGGTTAAATTCTTATCCGATGACGGTAAGGGTGTGGCAGACAGCAAGGTTATGATGGAGGCAATGGTAAAGGCAGCTAAGTTAAATCTTACAGTAATATCTCATGCAGAGAGTCCGGACCTTAGCAATGTAGATATGAGATTAGCGGAAAACACCATGACTTGGAGAGATATAGGCCTGGCAAAGTATACAAATTGTAGGCTACACCTTGCTCATGTTAGCACTAAGGAAGCTATGGCCTATGTAATTGAGGCTAAGAGTAAGGGGTATCCAGTAAGCTGCGAAGTTACCCCTCACCATATAGCTCTTACAGATGAAGTTAAGTATAGAGTAAATCCACCTATAAGAAAGCAGGAGGATGTAGATGCTATTATCCAGGCAATTAAAAAAAGTTATGTAGACTGTATTGCTACGGATCATGCCCCTCACAGTAAGGAAGATAAGGAGAAGGGAGCACCAGGAATCAGTTGCATAGAAACTGTCTTTCCAGTTTCCTATACTGCCCTAGTAGAAAAGAAACATATTTCCTTAAATAGGCTGTCTGAGCTAATGTCTAAGACACCGGCAGAAATAATGGGCTTGAATAAGGGAAAGATACAAATTGGATATGATGGAGATCTAGTAATAGTAGATCTAGATAAGGTCTATAGCATAGATGTAAATGATTTTCAATCTAAAGGGAAAAACAGCCCCTTCCATGGACACAAGGTAAGAGGGAAGGTTTTATATACAATCAAGAGTGGACGAGTTACTTATAAGGATTAATTGAGGATAAAGGAGAGGTGTTATTATGATAATTGATAAATTATATGACCGTGTTAAAGAAAGAGGAGTTGTTTGTGTAGGCCTTGATACTGATTACAGCTATTTGCCAGAAACTTTTGCAGCTAACTTTGAAAGGATAGAGGATGGAATTTTTAGCTTTAATAAAAGAATTATTGATGCAACTATAGATGTGGCGGCCTGTTTTAAGGTTCAAATAGCTTATTATGAAGCTTATGGCCTTAAGGGTTTACAGGCCTATGCTAGAACCTTAAAGTATTTAAAGGAAAAGGATGCAGTAGTTATAGCAGATGTTAAAAGAGGAGATATAGCAAAAACTGCAGAGATGTACGCAAAAGCTCACTTTGAAGGAGATTTTGAAAGTGATTTTATAACCTTAAATCCTTACATGGGCATGGATACTATAGAACCTTTCCTACCATACTTAAAGAATAAGGAAAAAGGAATATTCGCCCTAGTAAGAACCTCTAATCCTGGTTCAGAAGATATACAGTATATAAATAGTCAAGAAGATAGAAAGATATATAACATAGTAGGCAATAAGATAAATATGCTAGGGAAAGAATATAGAGGTCATTGTGGCTACAGTTCACTGGGTGCTGTGGTAGGCTGTACCTACAGCTATGAGGCAGAGGAGATGAGAAAGGAATTAGATACTAGTTTCTTCTTGATTCCAGGCTATGGTGCCCAGGGCGGTAAGGCTGAGGATGTGGCCCTTTATCTTAATAATGGCAACGGTGGTGTGGTTAATTCCTCCAGAGCTATCTTGCTAGCCTATAGGAAAAAAGAAAAGGCAGAAAATCAATTTGACCTTTGTGCTAGGGAAGAGGCTATAAGAATGAGAGATGAAATTTCTAATGCATGTAGGAAGCTAAAGGAGGTTAGCAAGTAATGGCTCAGTATAAAAGTGCCAAGGTTGTTAGCAATGAGAAGTTAGTGGACGGAATTTATAGGATGGTGGTTGAGACTGAAATAAAAGAGGATATAAGGCCAGGGCAGTTTTTTATGTTGAAATGTTGGCGGGCTGAACCAGTGCTTTGGAGGCCTATCAGTATATGTGAAGTTAAGGAAGAAGGCCTAGTATTCCTTTATGCTACCGTAGGAAGAGGAACGGAAATGCTAGCAGCTTTAAATGCCGGTGAAGAACTACAAGTGATGGGACCTTTAGGTAATGGTTTTGATTTAAATAATATAAAGGGCAAGGTAGCCTTAGTAGCAGGTGGCATAGGTATAGCGCCTATGGTGGAGCTGAGCAAGAGAATTAACAAGGGAGAGCTAGACTTATATGCAGGCTTTAGAAAGGAGCCTTATGCAGTAGATCTGATAAAGCCTCATGTTAACAATGTTTATATATCTACTGAAGATGGAAGTGTTGGACATAAGGGCTATGTAACTGAAATTTTTGATTCTTCAAAATACGATTTGGTACTGTGCTGCGGTCCGGAGGTAATGATGGAAAAGGTTCTTAGTCATTGCCGGGAAAAGGGTACAAAGATCTATGTCTCCATGGAAAAGCATATGGCCTGTGGCCTAGGAGCATGTCTGGTTTGCACTTGCAAGACTAAGGAAGGTAATAAAAGAACCTGTAAAGAAGGACCAGTTTTTGATGGTGAATCTTTAATAATATGATTAGGAGGAGCTTATGTTAACTAGAGAAATTTGTGGAGTTAAATTTAAAAATCCTGTGATAGCGGCTTCTGGTACCTTCGGCTTTGGAAAAGAATATTCGGAGTTTTATGATGTTTCTTTACTAGGAGGGATCTGCACAAAGGGTCTTACCCTATATCCCAAAGAGGGAAATGATGGCGTAAGAGTGGTGGAAACCCGTGGGGGAATGTTAAATAGCGTAGGCTTACAAAATCCTGGTATAGATAATTTTATTCTCAAGGAACTACCTTACATGGAAGGATTGCAGACTAATATTATTGCCAACGTAGGTGGCAACAATATTGACCAGTATATAGAGGCTGTGGAAAAGTTAAATAATACCCCTGTACATATGATAGAGCTAAATATTTCTTGCCCAAATGTGAAAAGTGGTGGTATGGCTTTTGGAATAAGATGTGAAGATGCCTATGAGGTAGTTAGTAAGGTAAGAGCTATTTGCAAAAAGCCTCTAATAGTAAAACTTTCACCTAATGCAGAGGATATTGTGGCTATGGCGGTAAAATGTAGGGAAGCAGGGGCAGATGCCTTATCATTAATTAACACCATAAAGGCCATGGCTATAGATATAAGAAAAAGAAGGCCAGTATTTGAAAATGTTACTGCCGGCTTGTCTGGTCCAGCTATCAAGCCTATAGCCTTAAGAATGGTATATGAGGTATCTAGGGCGGTAGACATACCCGTAATAGGCTTAGGAGGCATAATGACAGGACAGGATGCCATTGAGTTTATAATGGCTGGAGCTACAGCAATACAGGTTGGCACAGCTAACTTTATGCAGCCTGATGTAGGCATGAGTATAATTGAAGAGATCCGTGAGTTTATGTTTAAGGAAGGCATTAAGAGCATAGATGAAATAGTGGGAGTTGCAGCCTTATAGAGGTGGATCAAGCTAGAAGTTTTTTAAATAGGCTTCCTTGGTAAAAAGTAAACTCTGAAAATGGAAGTCTATAAGTTTAGTTATTATAAAATTAAATGGAGGTATACTTATGGTTATTGAAATACTGAAGGAATGTGAAGCTTTATTGGAGGGGCATTTTCTTTTATCCAGTGGAAGGCATAGTAATAGATACTGTCAGTGTGCAAAATTGATGCAGTATCCTGACAAGGCTGCTCAAGTATTAGCTGTGGCGGCGGAAAAGCTTAAGGAAGTAGACTTTGACCTTGTGGTAGGTCCAGCTATGGGTGGAGTAATTGTAGCCTATGAGTTGGGAAGGCAGTGTGGAAAGCCTGCTATCTTCACTGAAAGAGAAGATGGAAAGATGACTTTAAGAAGAGGCTTTGAAATAAAGGCTGGCCAAAAGGTTATCATTACAGAGGATGTTGTAACTACAGGTAAATCAGCCATGGAGGCTATAGAGGTGGTAAAGAGTTTAGGAGGAATAGTAGTAGGTATCGCTTGTATTGTAGATAGAGGTGTTAGTAAGCTTGACTATCCTTTGTATAGTTCCATTAAAATGGAGATTGAAAGTTTTGATAAGGAAGACTGTCCACTGTGTAAGAAAAATATACCTTATGTTAAGCCGGGCAGTAGGAAGATTAAGTAGTTAGGATAAGAATATTAAAAAATAGCATGGGGCTAAGATTTAGTTTCCATGCTTTTTTATATACAGATTTCTTTCAATTCATTCATCCTGCTAGAAGATTAGTTGATATAAAGAAAATATTGATAATATCATAGTTAAATACTATTGACAGCTTAGAAAATATATGATAAATTTTGTATAAATATAAGAATAACGTGAATAAATATTCAGACGTATTGGGAGGATGTATTATCATGGAGGGTATAGTTTATCTGGAAGATGGTTCTATTTATAAAGGTAAGGGTTTTGGGAAAAAAGGTGTTTCAACTGGAGAATTAGTATTTAATACCTCTGCTACAGGATACCAAGAGATCTTAACTGATCCAACTAATGCTGGTGCTATTATAACTATGACCTATCCTGTAATAGGAGGCTGTGGTGTTAATAGTATAGAAAGTGAATCTAGCAAGATATATGCTAGAGGCCTTATTGTAAAAAATCTATCTACAATAAGTTCTAATTACTTAAGTGAAAAAGACTTAGAAGATACACTTAAGACAATGGGACTTGTAGGTGTTGCTGCTGTAGATACCAGAAGTATTACCCGAAAAATAAGAAGCCAGGGATCAATGAAATGTGTTATAGCTAATATAGATATATCAATAGCTGATCTTGAGAAGATATTAGAGGAAGAAAAGAAAAAAGAAGAAAACCTTGTTAAGGAAGTAAGTATAGAAAACTATGTCTGCCTTCCAGCCCAGGGGGCAAAAATTGCAGTGGTGGATTTTGGGGTAAAAAAGAGTATAATCAATAGTTTAAAAGATAGGGGTTGTGAAATAACTATAGTTCCCTATAACACTAGTTATAAAGAAATAAGAAATTTAAATCCTCAAGGGGTTTTACTTAGCAATGGTCCGGGAAATCCTAAGTTAGTAACTGAAGGAATAGAACTAACCAAGGACCTTTTAGGTAAGTTACCGGTCTTTGGCATAGGTCTAGGACATCAAATATTAGCTTTAGCTCTTGGGGCGGATACTTATAAGATGAAATGTGGTCATAGGGGGGCAAATCATGGGGTCTATGATATTGAAAGAGATAAGGCTTATATAACTTCTCAAAGTCATGGCTACGGTGTAAAAGAGGAAGGGTTAGACAAACTAGGGGTTATCCTTACTCATAAAAACTTAAATGATGGCACAGTAGAGGGTATAAAACACAAGTATTATCCAGTGTTTTCTGTGCAATTTCATCCAGAAGGAGCACCAGGGCCTACTGATACGGAATATCTATTTGATAAATTTATGGACATTTGTCTTGGGAAAGAGGTAAAGTATGGGGCTTGATAAATCACTAAAAAAAGTTTTAATTATCGGTTCAGGACCGATTGTAATAGGCCAGGCTGCAGAGTTTGATTATTCTGGTACCCAGGCCTGCAAGGCTATGAAGGAAGAGGGAATAGAAACTATACTTTTAAACAGCAATCCTGCTACCATCATGACGGATACAAATATTGCAGACAAGGTATATATTGAACCTATAAATCTAGAAACTATTGTAGCAATCTTGGACAAGGAGAAACCCCAAGGGATTTTAGCAGGCTTTGGTGGTCAAACTGCCTTAAATGTTGCTATGGATTTAGAGAATGCTGGTATCCTAGATAAATATAAGGTAAGGCTTTTAGGCATTAACAGTGAATCTATAAAAAAGGCTGAGGATAGGGAAGCCTTTAAGGATCTTATGATGGAGATAGGTCAGCCGGTTCCTCAAAGTATTATAGCTACTAATATGGAACAGTGTTTTAATTTTGTTAAGAAGGTTGGCTTTCCTGTTATAATTCGTCCAGCCTATACCTTAGGAGGTACTGGCGGTGGCATTGCGGAAAATACGGAGGAGCTAGAGGAAATCTGCAGTAGAGGGATAGAGATGAGTCCTATAGGGCAAATTCTTTTGGAGCAGAGTGTGGCTGGTTGGAAGGAAATAGAGTATGAGGTTATAAGGGATGGAAAGGACAACTGTATTATCATTTGTAGTATGGAGAATATAGACCCAGTTGGTATTCATACCGGTGACAGTATTGTAGTGGCTCCAACTCAAACCTTAAGAGATAAGGAACATCAAATGCTTAGAAAGGCTTCCATAGATATAATAAGAAGCTTAAAAATCCAGGGAGGCTGCAATGTACAATTTGCTCTAGATCCTAAGAGTAATAATTATGTAGTTATAGAGGTTAATCCTAGGGTAAGCCGTTCCAGTGCATTAGCTTCTAAGGCAACAGGCTATCCTATAGCTAAAATAGCCTCTAAAATTGCTATTGGCTACAGCTTAGATCAACTAAAAAACTATGTTACAGGAGCTTCTAGTGCATACTTTGAGCCTACTTTAGACTATGTAGTTATTAAAATACCAAAGTGGCCCTTTGATAAGTTTTCTACTGCTGAAAGAAGTCTTGGAACTCAAATGAAGGCTACAGGAGAGGTTATGGCCATAAATAGAAGCTTTGAAGGAGCCCTCTTAAAGGCTATCAGCTCTTTAGAAGGTATGCCAAAGGGATTAAGATATGATAAACTTCATCAAATGGAAGAAGGAGAATTACTTCAAAAGCTTAAAGACCAAGATGATGAAAGAATTTTTGTATTGGCGGAAGCCTTAAGAAGGGGAAAAAGTGAAGAAAAGCTTCATTATATAACAAAGATAGACCCATTCTTTATCAGAGCTTTAAAGAATATTGTTGATATGGAAAAAAACCTTACTAATTATAAGGATAATAATCAGGTTATTTATCAAGCTCAAGCTATGGGATTTACCGATGAAGAAATTTGCGATTTAACTGGTCTAGATTATGAAGGTTTGAAAAAGATACGTAGCCATAAGGAGATTTTTCCTGTCTACAAGATGGTGGACACCTGCAGCGGAGAATTTGAAGCGAGTACACCATACTATTATTCTTGTTACGATGAAGAAGATGAAGTTGTAGTATCAGACAATAAAAAGATCCTAGTAATTGGTTCTGGACCAATAAGAATAGGCCAGGGGATAGAGTTTGATTATTGCTGCGTACATGGAGTTTGGGCCTTAAAGGAAGCAGGCTATGAAGCTATAATAGTAAACAATAATCCAGAGACTGTTAGTACAGATTTTGATACTGCCGATAAGCTCTACTTTGAACCCTTATATATAGATGATGTTATGAATATAATAAAGAAGGAAAAGCCTCAGGGAGTAATTGTCCAATTTGGAGGTCAGACCGCCCTTAATTTATCAGAAAGGCTTAGTGAACGTGGGGTAGAAATTTTAGGAACTCCTTTTGAATCTATTGATTTAGCAGAGGACAGGGAAAAGTTTAGATTGTTACTGGAAAGGCTAAATATTCCTAGCCCTAAGGGTGAGGCGGTAAGCTCAGTGGAAGGTGCAAAGAAAATGGCTGACAAACTAGGCTATCCAGTAGTAGTACGTCCATCCTATGTCATCGGTGGTAGGGCCATGGAAGTTGTATATGATCATATTTCCCTAGAAAGATATATGAAGGAAGCCCTGTCCTTAAAAAATGGTCATGTAATACTAATGGATAAATATATTAGGGGTACAGAAATTGAAGTAGATGCCTTATGTGATGGGGAAGATATTTTAATTCCAGGGATTATGGAACATGTGGAAAGAACGGGAGTACATTCGGGAGATAGCATAACAGTATATCCTTCCATTACCTTAAAAGATCAGGTTATTGATAAATTAAAGGACTACACCTTGAGAATTGCTAAGGAACTGAAGGTATTGGGCCTGATTAATATCCAATATGTCTTTGATGGAGAGGAAGTCTATGTTATTGAAGTAAATCCAAGAGCCTCCAGAACTGTACCTATATTAAGTAAGGTAGCAGGAGTGCCTATGGTATCTATAGCGGTTGAATTAATCCTTGGAAAGAAGTTGAAGGACCTAGACTACGGTACTGGCTTGAAGGAAAAAAGAAATCTTTATGCTGTTAAGATACCTGTGTTTTCTGGAGAAAAGTTGGCAGACGTAGACATGTATCTAGGACCGGAAATGAAGTCTACTGGCGAAGTCCTAGGTGTAGATAGAGATCTGGATAAGGCTATATATAAAGGATTTACTGCTGCAGGCATTAAGATCTTAACAGAAGGAAGGATTTATGTATCTTTAAAAGAGGTTGACAAAGAAGAAACTATTATGCTTATTAAAGAAGTTCAAGCTATGGGCTTTAAAGTATACGGCTCAGGAGGTACTGCTAAATATCTTCAACAGAAAGATATTAACTGTCAAGGTTTAAGTAGCAAGAAAACTTTAGAATATATTTCTCAAGGAAAGATTAATATAGTTTTAAATACACCTACTAAAGGAAACAATTTGGAAACTAAAGGTTTCAGAATAAGACGTAAAGCTGCAGAGCATAGAGTGCCTACCTTTACCTGTATCGATACTTTCAATTGTTATTTGAAGGCTGTTAAGATTAAGAAACAAGGTATTGTAGTAGAACCTAAGGCCTTGGGAGAGTATTAATTGGAAAGAAGAAGACTTGTTTACAACTAAGCTGGGGAAAACTTCAGTTAAGAAAACTTGTATTTAGAGCAACAAAAGATTCAGCTAGGCTGAATCTTTTGTTATGTGGAAGTGTTTTCTTCCTTATTAAATTCTTAATGTCAATAGTTTCTAAATTTTCTCCAAATTATTTGCTGACTATGATGTTTTCATTTATAATATTAATGGTATAATATCTTTGGGATTGAACTTCTGCTTAATTATATCGTACACTAAAGTATAAAAGGTGAATATTAATTGTTGTTAGGAGGAGAATGTTTTGGCTAAGCCAAGTATATTCAGCCGTGAATATGAAAAAAAGATGAGGGCTAGAAGGCGGAGGAGAGTCATAATAGTATTTTGTCTAATTATTGGTGGTGCATATTTTGTGCTAACATCTACCTACAATAATTGGCAAGAGCAGCATGTTAAAAACTTAGAGAAAAAACAGGACGACAAAAGTGGTTACTTAGGGAAAAAAGATTCAAAAGATGAGAAAAACATTGAAGAAAAAAATAAAGATAAAGATAAAATAGACGAAACTAAAGAAGAGGAACCGATAGTTGAAGATAAGAACTTTGACCTTGTTCTAGATAAGAATAAAAAATATCAGATAATGTATACTGAATCTAACAACAAAAAGGTCATAAAAAATGTCATTGCAGAAGATAATTCTATTTTGTCCTTTAATATTAATCCAGAAGGTAATAAAGTAGTAATATTGGATGATAAGCAGGATCTTCATGTGGCGGACTTAGATGGCAATAAGAAAGTTATTACAAAAACAGAGTATATTACAACAAAGGGTAAGGTTATACCTAAAGATCAACAAGTTCAATATCATCCAGATTTTATATGGCATTCATCTCCAAAGTTTATTAATGACAATACAGTGGTTTATATATCACATTTACCTTTTTTTAATAAAAAGGAAACTATATATAAGGTAAATGTAGAGGGTGGAACTCATGAAAGAATATTACCCCATTCTGGTAATGCCGTAACATTTGAAAACCTAGAGGAAAAAGGGCTAAAAGTTAATATGGATGGAGTTGTTAGATACATAAGCAGTGAAGGAAAGTTTGTAGAATAATATTTTTTAGGAACTTTTTTAAATAGATGGAATATTAATAACACTTTATGGCAAATATTTAATAAGGATTGAATAAAATACTATATAGAGGTATAATAATGTTTAAAAATGTTATATTTATATTTGCCTAAAAATTTTAAAATATGATATAATATCTAAGTTAGAAAATCTAGTATTTAAAAGGTTTTAAGGAATTAGGAGGAAGAATCGTAATGAACATCAAATTCGAAAAAGTAGAAACAAACACTGTAAAGCTTGAAGTAACAGTGGAAGCAGAAAAGTTCAATGAAGCAGTAAAGAAAGCATACGCAAAGAACGGTAAGAAATACAACGTACCAGGTTTTAGAAAAGGAAAGGCTCCAATGAACCTTATAACTAAAATGTATGGTGAAGGTGTATTTTATGAAGATGCAATAAATTTTTGTATTGAGGATACATATCCAAAAGCATTGGAGGAGCATGACGTACATCCTGTAGACTATCCTGAGATTGATATAGTAGAAATAGGCTCAGGAAAAGACTTAGTTTACACTGCTAAGGTTACAGTTATGCCTGAAGTAGAGTTAGGCGAATACAAGGGCGTTGAAGTTAAGAAGGTTGAGTACCCTGTAACAGAAGAAGATGTGATGGCACAATTAAAATCTATGCAGGAGAAAAATGCTAGAGTAGAAACTAAGACAGAAGGTACTGTAGAAAATGGAGATATTGCTGTTATTGACTTTAAAGGCTATATAGATGGAGTTGCCTTTGAAGGTGGAGAAGGCAAGGACTTTTCTTTGGAAATCGGTTCTAAGAGCTTCATAGATAATTTTGAAGAACAGCTTATTGGAGCTGCAGTAGGAGAAAAGAAAGAAGTTAAGGTTACCTTCCCTGAACAGTATGGAAGAGATGAATTAAATGGTAAAGATGCTGTTTTCGAAGTAACTGTTAATGAAATTAAAGTAAAGGAATTGCCTGAGTTAGACGATGAATTTGCTAAAGATCTTTCCGAGTTTGACACTTTAGAAGAATTAAAGAATGATATAAAGACAAAGATGGAAGAGGCAAATGCAGAAAAAGCTAAGAGAGAATTTGAGGAAAGTGTTATATACGCTGCTTGCGACAATGCTAAAATTGACATTCCTGAAGTTATGATAGATAAAGAAATCGATGGCATGCTAAAAGATATGGAAACAAGACTTAAGTATCAAGGCTTAGATCTAGAAACATATTATCAATATACTGGCAGCAATGAAACTAAGATGAGAGAGTTCATGAGAGATAGCGCTGTTAAGAAGATAAAGTCAGACTTAGTTCTAGCTGAAATAGCAAAGGCTGAAAACATTGAAGTAACAGATGAAGAATTAAAGACTAAGGCAGAAGAAATTGCTAAGCAGTACGGTCAAGAGGACATAGAAAAGACTGTAGACTTACTTCTTAAAGCTCAAGGTCATTTATTAAAGATAGATGTTACTAATGAAAAGGTAATAAAATTGCTGGTTGATAATTGTAAGACTGTTGCATAATAGTTAACATTATAATTGCCAGAACAATTTCTGGCAATTATAATTTAGAAAACATAAGGTCAAAATAGTAGAGCTAGCATATACTTTATATTAAGTATTAAAGACTTTTCTTTACGTATAATAGATTAGCAGAGAGAGATTACATATAAAGGTCATAGGAGGGAGTTATATGAGTTTAGTACCAGTAGTAGTAGAACAAACTAATAGAGGAGAAAGATCCTACGATATTTATTCCAGATTATTAAAAGACAGAATTATAATGCTCAGTGATGAGGTTAACGATGTAACTGCAAGTTTAGTAGTTGCTCAGTTATTGTTTTTAGAGAGTGAGGATCCAGATAAGGATATTTACTTATACATAAACAGCCCAGGAGGATCTATAACATCTGGAATGGCTATTTATGACACTATGCAGTATATTAAGTCTGATGTTAGCACTATCTGTATAGGTATGGCTGCATCTATGGGTGCCTTCTTGTTGGCGGCTGGAGCTAAAGGTAAGAGATTTGCTTTACCTAATAGCGAAATTATGATACATCAGCCTTTAGGTGGCTTTAGAGGTCAGGCTACAGATATAGATATACATGCAAAAAGAATTTTAAGAATGAAAGATACTTTAAATGAAATATTAAGCGAAAAAACTGGCCAGCCATTGGAGAAGATAAAGCAGGATGTTGAAAGAGATTATTTCATGACAGCAAAAGAAGCAATGGAATATGGCCTTATCGATAGAGTACTTACTAAGAATAATATATCAAATGAAAGCAAATAGTATTATTATACTTTCGTATTAGTTGTAGGGATGTTTGGCGCAATAACCATTAGCGAGGTGTTTGGATGGTAAAATATGATGATAAAAAGCAACTTAAGTGTTCCTTTTGTGGTAAAAATCAGGACCAGGTTAGGAGACTTATAGCAGGCCCAGGGGTCTATATCTGTGATGAATGTATTGAATTATGTTCAGAGATTATCGCAGACGAATTTGAAGATAATATTCAATTAGATGTAAATACATTACCAAAACCAGCAGAGATTAAAAGCTATCTTGACCAGTATGTTATAGGGCAAGAAAGTTCTAAAAAATCTTTGTCGGTAGCAGTTTATAATCACTATAAGAGAATAAATAGTAATACTATTGATAGTGATGTAGAATTACAAAAAAGTAATATACTATTACTAGGACCTACTGGTTCAGGAAAGACTCTTCTTGCACAAACCTTAGCGAGATTTCTCAATGTGCCTTTTGCCATTGCTGATGCTACAACTTTAACAGAGGCTGGATACGTTGGTGAAGACGTAGAAAACATACTTTTAAAGTTAATTCAAAATGCAGATTATGATATTGAAAGAGCAGAAAAAGGTATAATTTACATTGACGAAATTGACAAGATAGCAAGAAAATCTGAAAACCCTTCCATAACAAGAGATGTTTCTGGAGAGGGAGTACAGCAGGCCCTGTTAAAGATCTTAGAAGGAACTATTGCTTCTGTACCACCACAAGGAGGTAGAAAGCATCCGCATCAAGAGTTCATACAAATAAATACAACTAATATATTATTTATTTGTGGTGGTGCTTTTGATGGTATTGATAAAATAATAGAAAAAAGGACAAGAAACAGTTCTATAGGCTTTGGAGCAGAGATTCAGTCTAAGGCTGAGAAAGATATAGGTAAGATCTTACAAGACATCTTACCAGGAGATCTTTTAAAGTTCGGTCTTATTCCTGAATTTGTAGGAAGAATTCCAATTGTAGTTACACTAGATGCTTTAGATAAACATGCTTTAGTAAACATACTAAAGGAACCAAAAAATGCTCTTGTAAAGCAATATAAAAAGTTATTTGAAATGGATAATGTTGAGTTAGAGTTTGCTGACGAAGCAGTAGAAGCAATTGCTGAAGAAGCGCTAGAGAGAAATACAGGAGCTAGAGGCTTGAGGGCTATCATTGAAGATGTAATGAAGGATATAATGTTTGAAATACCTTCTAATGAACGTATAGCAAAAGTAGTAGTGACAAAGGAAACATTAAGCACTAAACAACCCCAAGTAGAATTAACGGAAGGTCCAAAAAGATTACCTATAAAATCAAAGAAAGCCAAAAGCCGAAAGGGCATTGAAACAGCATAAATTTAGAGCATGGGATTCCATGCTCCTTATTTTTTCATCTTAATGGAATATAATATTTAACTATGGTAAATAATAGAGATATCAGTTCAAAATAAAGAATTTTATGAATAATGTGGAAAGGAAGGGAGAAGGCTTTACTCGGCAGGTTAAGCCTAAGGAGCCTATGATAAACATTTTAATTATTGTTCAATTCTTTTTTACCATAGTTATGGGCATATATTTTTTAAATGCCTTAAAAGGACAGACTTCAAACAAAGTGATAATAGATAAAGAAAATAAAAAGGAAATGGAAAAGTTAAGAAAAATGAGGGCTTTAAGCCTGACAGAGCCTTTAGCGGAAAAAAGCAGACCTGTTAGCTATGAGGAAATTGTAGGCCAGGAAGATGGTGTAAAGGCCCTTAAATCCGCCTTGTGTGGTAGGAATCCTCAACATGTTATCATCTATGGTCCTCCAGGGGTAGGGAAAACCGCTGCAGCTAGACTAGTGTTGGAAGATGCTAAAAATCAGGAGGAGTCTCCTTTTACTAGAGATAGTAAATTTGTAGAAATAGATGCTACAACAATTAGATTTGATGAAAGAGGCATTGCTGATCCTCTTATAGGCTCGGTACACGATCCTATATATCAAGGAGCAGGTGCCTTAGGGGTAGCTGGTATCCCCCAACCCAAACCTGGTGCAGTTACAAAGGCTCATGGAGGCATCCTATTTATAGATGAAATAGGAGAACTACAGCCTATTGAGCTAAATAAGTTGTTAAAGGTTTTAGAGGATAGAAAGGTCTTTTTAGATAGTGCCTATTATAGTTCTGAGGATCCCAATATCCCCCCTTATATAAAGGAGATTTTTGAAAATGGTCTTCCAGCGGATTTTAGATTAATAGGTGCTACTACAAGAAGTCCAGAAGAAATTTCTCCAGCTATCCGTTCTAGGTGTTTAGAAATATTTTTTAAGCCCTTGCAGTCCGAAGATATAAGGCTCATTTCAAAGAATGCTGTTAGTAAAATTGGCCTGGATATAGAGGAAAAGGCTCTTACTTTGGTAGGACGGTACTGCAGCAATGGAAGAGAAGCTGTGAACTTGATTCAACTAGCTGCAGGACTTGCTATTAATGAAGGGCGGAAGGCTATTATTGAAAATGATCTGCAATGGGCTATAGAAAACGGTGCTTACACCTTAAGATTGGAAAAAAGTATCAATGACAAGCCTAGGGTTGGATATGTTAATGGTTTAGCGGTATATGGAGCAAATATTGGAGCTATAATGGAGATAGAGGCTGTGGCTAAAAAACTTAGCTTTAATAAAGGTAAAATAAACGTCACTGGTATCGTTGATGAAGAAGAAATTACATCTACAAATAGAAAGATAATAAGAAAGAGTAATGCACAGTGTTCTGTGGAAAATGCCCTTACTGTTATCAAAAATTTATATGATATTAATTGTGAGGAATATGATATACATGTAAACTTTCCTGGAGGAGTGCCTGTAGATGGTCCCTCTGCTGGTATAAGTATTACCTGTGCTATTTACAGTGCTATCATGAATATAGCTATAAGCAATGAGGTAGCTATGACAGGAGAAATATCCCTTCATGGAGAAATAAAGGCTGTTGGTGGCATAGGTGGCAAAATAGCAGCGGCCAGGAAGGCAGGAGCTAGAAAGGTTATTATCCCAAAGGAAAATTGGGTAGATAGCTATAAGGACTTGAAAGATATTGAGGTTATAGCAGTAAGTCACATAAATGAAGTAATACCTTTTGTCTTTGTAGATCATCTATCTGAAAATGAAATTTGTATTGAAAAAGATAATAATATAGGTATAATATCAGCAAAAGCTAATATTCTATAAGAAAAAGATAAAAACAATAGGCTATTTCCTTTCTAGTTGGATATTTCAAAATAAGCTTGCGCCAGCGCAAGCTTATTTATTCTGAAAAGATATCTTACTTAAACTATTAACTTATTGATTATTGACTATTAAGGAAAATTAATATTAAATATAAGTAAAGCCGTAAAATTCCTACTTTATGGCTAGAAAATACTTTAAATCCTGCGTAAGAAAGTGAGGGGTAGGTTGGTTATGGGAAAAGAAATTAAAGAGTTGCCTCTTATACCCTTAAGAGGAATTACAATATTTCCATATATGGTTTTGCATTTTGATGTCGGTAGAGAAAAGTCCATACAGGCCTTGGAAGAAGCTATGTTAAATGGGCAGGAAATATTTCTTGTAGCACAGAAGGATGCAAAAATTGAAGAGCCAGAAAGAGAAGATATATTTGAAATAGGTACCTTGTGTAATATTAAGCAGCTACTAAAATTGCCTGGAGACACTGTCAGGGTCTTAGTTGAAGGTAAAAGTAGAGCTAAAATAGCAAAGTATATTCAAGAAGAACCTTATTTTAAGGTTGACATCGAAGTACTTCAAGAAGCTGATTGTGTGGAAGATTCCAAATGTGAAGCTTTAGTTAGGAAGATTAAGGAGTCCTTCGATGAATACATAAAGCTTTCAGGAACTATGCCTAGTGAGGTTCTCATCACTCTAGATGATATAGAGAGTCCAGGAAGGTTGTCTGACATAGTATCCTCCTATTTAATGTTAAAGCAAGAAAAGAAGCAAGAGCTCTTAGAGGCTGTGGATGTAAATGATAGGCTTGAGAAGTTGCTTGTTATTTTAAACAATGAAATTGAAATCTTAAATTTAGAGAAAAAAATAGGAGTTAGGGTAAAGAAAAAAATTGATAAGGTCCAAAAAGAGTACTACCTGAGAGAACAGCTAAAGGCTATTCAAGAGGAATTGGGAGAAGATGATGAGGATCAAAAAGAAGTAAACAAGTATAAGAAAAAAATTAATAAGGCAAAATTACCCAAGCCTGTAAAGGAAAAAGCCTTGTATGAATTAAATAGACTTAGTAATATCGGAGGCTATTCTGCAGAGGGTAATGTTATACGAACTTACCTAGATTGGATTTTGGATCTCCCATGGAATAGAGAAACTAAGGATAATTACGATATAAAGAAGGCTAGAGAAATATTAGAGGCTGAACATTATGGCTTGAAAGATGTTAAGGATAGAATAATTGAATATTTGGCAGTAAAAAAGATGAGTAAAACTTTAAAGGGACCAATCCTATGTTTAGTTGGACCACCAGGAGTTGGGAAAACATCTATTGCCCGTTCTGTAGCCCATGCCTTGAACAGAAACTTTGTGAGAATGTCCCTAGGTGGAGTAAGGGATGAGGCGGAAATAAGAGGTCATAGAAAGACTTATGTAGGAGCAATACCTGGTAGAATTATCTATGGTATGAAACAGGCTAAGTCAAAGAACCCATTATTTTTATTAGATGAAATTGATAAGATGAGCAATGACTTCAGAGGAGACCCGGCAGATGCCCTGTTGGAGGTTTTAGACGGAGAGCAAAATAGTACTTTCAGAGATCATTACTTGGAGCTGGAGATAGATCTATCTAATGTAATGTTTATTACTACTGCTAATACCCTAGATACTATACCAAGACCTTTGCTTGATAGGATGGAAGTTATTGAGGTCTCAGGCTATACCTACGAAGAGAAGTTACATATAGCTAAAAAGCACTTAATACCTAAAGTATTAAAAGAACATAATATTGAAGAAGGTGTTATTTCAATATCTGATCCAAGCGTTTCTTCAATTATAGAAGGTTATACAAGAGAATCTGGAGTAAGGGAATTAGAAAGAAGGATTGGAGCAGTAATAAGAAAGTCTATTGCCGATATGCTGGAAAACAATAAGGAATCTATTAGTATAACTGTAAACCATGTTAAGAAGTATCTAGGAAGCCCTGTCTATACTTATGACAAGGTAGATAAAGAGGATAAAGTTGGAGTAGTTATGGGAATGGCATGGACAGCTTATGGTGGAGACACTTTACCGGTAGAAGCAAGTATAATGGACGGTACAGGGAAACTAGAACTAACAGGAAAGCTTGGAGAGGTTATGAGGGAGTCTGCCAGGGCTGCCTACAGCTATGTGAGAGCTCACGCAGCTGAATATAAGATAGATGCTGATTTTTACAAGAATAAAGATATACATATCCATGTTCCAGAAGGAGCAGTGCCTAAGGATGGCCCTTCTGCTGGGGTTACTATTGTAACAGCATTAGTTTCAGCCTTAGGAGAAAGAAAGGTAAAACATAATGTAGCTATGACCGGGGAAATAACTTTAACAGGCAGGGTGCTAGCTATAGGAGGACTAAAGGAAAAGAGCTTGGCGGCCTTCAGAGCTGGCATTGACACTGTAATAATTCCGGAAGCCAACAAAAAAGACATGGAGAAGATACCAGATAGTATAAAGAAAAAATTGAAGTTTATACTGGCTTCAGAAATAGATGATGTATTAAAGAATGCACTAATGGAGGAAAATAGTAATGAAAATTAATAAGGCAGAATTTATAATATCCGCTGCCAGCAGAAATCAGTATCCTACAGATGGTAGGGTTGAAGTAGCTTTTGTAGGGCGTTCTAATGTAGGTAAATCATCTATAATTAATGCATTAACTAATAGAAAAGCTTTAGCCAAGGTAGGTAATACTCCTGGTAAAACTAGATTAATAAACTTCTTCTTAATAAATGAAGATTTCTATTTGGTGGATCTACCAGGATACGGCTACGCTAAAGTTTCCAAGGTTGAAAAGGAAAAATGGGGCAGACTTATGGAGGATTATCTCACAGGTAGAGTTACCCTAAAAAAAGTAGTCCTCTTAGTAGATAGCAGGCATAAACCTACAGAAGATGATGTGCTGATGATCGACTGGATAAGATATCATGGATATAATATTCAAGTTATTGCTACAAAGGCTGATAAGCTTACTAAAAATCAATTGCGAAAAAATGAAAAAATAATTAAAGAAACCCTTAAAATTAATGATGATGAATTATCCTTCTTCTCTTCAGTAAAAAAGGAAGGTAGAGAAGAGTTAATAGATAAACTCTTTGATGATTTATCAGGAATTAATAGTGAAGAAGGAATGGACAATTAATGACCTTCTTGACTATAGTGGTAAAAGGCTTTTCTTAGCTTAGCTAAGAAAGGCCTTTTTTAATAAAAAGAGCCTAGTAAAAAGTGATGTTACCCCCTAAATCCGGACACGGATTCAGGGGGTTTTATCATGTCTAAATATTCATTTACTGGTATAATAACAAAAGAATAAAAGAGAAATTGAACGGCCTGTCACCTATTGAGTATAGGCAACATGCCGCATAATTAATATTATCCGAAAGTCCGGATTAAAGGGTTCACATCAAAAGATTTTCTCTTTTTCTTTTTGTGTCAATTTATAAATGAAAGAATAGTATATATTATGAATACGGAAGCGGAATTAGCAATGGGGAAGGAAGTGGGATTTGGATGAGCGGCCTATTATCAGAGTTGTCCTCTGTCTTCTGTGGAGGGAAGAGTTGTGATAAAGATAAGGGAGGCAGTGATTTATTTAATAGTGGCATTTTTATATGGATAGCTCTGGCTGTGGTATTGTGTTTGTGCCGAGGAGGAAGTAGCTTTGGCAGTTTTGCTGGCAATCCGTGTTGCAAGTCCAGGGAAAGCAGTGGCTCTTCTAAAGGTAATGGAGTCATTGTTGCCCTAATACTTTTTGCTCTTCTTTTTGCAGGGAATGAAGGGGTATTAGGAGGTCAAAGTAATCAGGGAAATGTAAATACTAATCTTATAAATGTTGGAACGGCAGATGAAGATTGTGGAGATGAATATTATGAGGACTGTAGCTGCAATCATAGTAAATGCTAAATAAAGTGAAAAACATAGTTTATAAGGAGGATAGCATATGGAGCTTAATAGATTCAAGCTTCCTAAGGGTACTAACAATTTCCTTATTTGGGCACTGGTAGCTGTAATTGTCCTTGGTTTTGGAAAGTCATCTAGTATTCTTGGGTTAAATTACTATAATGAACAGGATAATAAAGGTCACAGCAGAAGTCGAAAGCGTTATTCAGGTGGAAAAAACAGTACATTACCAGCAGTTAAGGGAGGTATGCTCCCATTTGCAGGGCCTATGAAATTTAATAATATTCTAGGTGGCAATGGCTTATTTATTTTAGCGGTAGTGGCCTTACTTTTATTGTGTAAGGATGATAAAAAACCTAATAGCAAGAAAGACAAAAGTCGCTGTGAAGGGGATTAATAGTTTAGTAATTAAGGGGGAGAGATCATGTCTAGACGTAGTAGAAGATCAAGCAAATCAAGTAGACAGGATAGATATGAGCAGGAAAGTCCACAGGGAAACAACAAGGAAGGAGCTAATTCTCAGGGAGGCTTCAACTTAGGAGGTTTAGCTGGATTAATAAACAGTATAGATATAAATCAACTAGCCCATTCTATAAATCAAGCTGGTGATTTAATTGATGAGCAAGAGGAAAGAGGAATTCATAGCCCTGCCAATGGGGAGATAATTGTAGCTCTCAGAACTTTGATTAATGCTGATAAGGCTTTGCTCTTACAAACCTTTATACAGCTTATAGCATCTGGTCGGAGTCAGAAAAAATGAGGGAAGAAAGAAACAGGGTGGTTTCAGCCATTCTGTTTTCTTTTAGTGTCAAATTTACAACAAAGGAATAATATATAATATAAAACTAAAGTCAAAAGATTATTATGAAAGGAAGTGATGTACACTATGGCAGGAACGGCAAAAGATGTTGTAGTTAAAGATTGCAAGGGTTCCCGTGTAGATGTAGGAAATGGTTTATTAAACAACAATAACCTTTTGCTGATAATAATAGCTATAGTTCTAATATGCTGCTTATGTGGGGGCAATAATGACTTCTTTGACTCAATATTAAGTGGTGGTGGAAAAAGAAGAAGAAGAAGAAGTGGAAATGGACTTCTATTATTATTACTGCCTCTTTTATTCTTAAGAGGTGGCGGCAGTGGCAACTCAGTTCCAAATACCAATACAAATATTATAAATGTAGATACTCTTGGAGCTGATGAAGGTGGTTTGCTAGATCTATAGTTGAAGCTGAAGGTGATGTATTGAAAGGGTTAGTATGGCTTTATATGGGTACTATTTCTTAAATAGAGAATTGTAGCTCTTATGCCTCTGCCCTTAATTATATTGTTAATTGCTAGGGAGGATTAATCTTCCCTAGATATAGTGTATGTTGCTTCCAGCACATTTTTTATACAAATTCATGGAGGTGGCACCGTGGGAAAACGTAGAAGAGTAATAGACGTAGATGTTTATGAAGAGGATAATGGAAATCAATTATACTCAAGAAAAGTAGATGATAATAAGGGAAATGAAAGAAGCCGTAGACATAATAAAGATGAGGAAAGGTCTAGTAAAAAGAAGAGTAGAAGAGATGACTATGAAGAAAATGTAGAAAGAGACGGCTCTTCCAACTTTGATTTTAATAATTTAGATTTTGGCCAAATAGCATCAATGTTGCAAAATACAGATTTAAATCAAATATCTTCTCTATTAGGAGGACTTGGCAACTCTAAAGATGGAAGTCAGGGAATTCTAGAAGGCTTAGGGGCTCTAGGGGGGCTTGGAGCTTCTGATTCAGGACAAGGCTTATTAGGTGGTCTAGGGAGCTTGCTAGGTTCTGGAGGCTTGCAGGGTATATTAGGAAGCCTAGGTGGTTTAGGTGGACTAGCAGGAATGTTAAACAATGGTCCCTCTGATTCTAGAGAAGATGGAGTTTATAAAGATCTGACCTTTAGAGGAGATAGAGGCGTTGAAATACTATGGGCATTACGGCCCTTAGTTACCCCTGAAAGGGCATCATTAATAGAGATGGTAGTACAATTGTATGCCATAGGGAAAATACTAAAAGGTACCTTTTATTGATTATAGATGAATAGGTGGAGCTATTTAGCTCTAGGTTTTTTACCTAGGATTCATCAAAGAAATAAAGTGATTAACAAAGGAAAAAGAGCAGATGCCTTATATAGCATTTGCTCTCCTTTACCTTTATAATATCCAATTAATCTTCTAGTCCTTCAGGATCATCTTCTATTTTTACAACAGAGCATTTTCCGTTTATAATGCCACCTTCTTTTACTGAAAGTTTCTCAATAGTTATGTCACCTAGTATTTTTCCAGAGCTTTCTACAGACAAGCTACCGTCACAAACTACATTGCCATTAATCTTCCCAGCTACCACTGCATTTTTACAAGTGAGATCCCCGTTAATAGTAGAGAATACACCAAGTATTACATCATCCTGCCAGTTAACATTACCTTCAATAGAACCGTCAATCCTAAGCAATCCACCGCCATTCAAATCACCAGCTATGTTACACTGTTCCCCTATCAGGCTTTCTATCCTGTTCGCATTTTTGCTTTCTTTATCGGAAAACATAAGTTACCCCCCTTGAAAGATATTTAAAAGGATTAAGTATAAAAATTTAATAAATGGAACTATATGTATATTGTATACCTTTAAATAAATTATTTCAATTAAATAAAAAAATTAATAATAAGTGAATATTTTATGTAAAATGGGAGAAGATAATAAATGTAAAGCGGAGAGATAATCTCCAATAGCTGATGATGAAAGCTAAACCTTTCATTTGATGCTAAACCCCCCATCCCCCTTGGGACCGTAAAACGGTCCCTTTTGTTTTATGCAAATAAAGAGTTATTTTTTTTCCTCTATGGATACAAGCTTAAAAGGGTGTCCTGTTTCTGAAGTTCTTCGCAAGTATAAAATTATGGACTTGCTTTCACTGTTGCTAGCACCTGACACAGGAGTAGCCTTGAAGTTTAAAATCCATTTATACTCCGTAGCATTACCATTTTTATTAAATTTATTATCTACAAAATAGCCATCAGTAAATTTATAAAACTTATTTTCCGCAGCCATTTTACTAATAAGGTTTAGATCTTTTCCACCTATATTAGGAGCAAAGATATTATTGGGCTTGTAAGCTTCACCACTAGGAAGTGAATGAATATAATTAATAAAACCCACAATCACTTCTTTTCCAGGGAGGTCATGGTTAAAAGTAATTTTTTCCACTTTGCCATTTAAATGCATATAATAAGCCAGGCTAATAGAATTATTATTAAAGTTACCAGAAACTATTTTAGGTGTTTTATTACTTTTGCTGTCTATAACCCCTATAAGGTTATTGGCTGAGCAAAAAGTATCCACAAATTCTGAGCCATTCCAAAAAAATATGTGTTGAATACACTGTCCCTTCTCCATTGATTGGACAAAGATTTCTGGGATCTTGTCTCGAGTTACATCTATAAGATTAATTTTCATTGGGAAAAAGGAATAATACTGGCCCATAGTATGTAATTTAGCAGCAGGAAGAAGTTTATAGCTTTTGCTATCAGAATTTACTTGCAGATAGTATTTGTCATTATTATTGTTTATATATAAAATGTCTTCCTTACCATCACCGTTTAAGTCTGATTTAATCAAAGTTTTTTCCCCAACTATAGCAAATACTTCAGTATTTCTACTGCTACTGAAAAAAAGTGTAAGGAAGAACAGTGCTAGGAGTAATAAAAACAAATAAAAAATATGTATTTTTCTTAGAAATAATACCCTTAACTTCATTAAAAACACCTCCGTTAAATTATATGATTAGTTTATATATTTAATTAATTTACACAAACTAAAAATGAAAAAGTCTTCTTCTGTGGAGGTGATAAAATTGAAAAAGATGGCCTTTAAACCTATTATGTGTATTATTTCAATAATTATTTTCATGGCTAATATTACCGGCTGTGCTAAGAAATCAAAGGTTTCAGAAGAAAAGGAAAAAATTAATGTTTATATAGACATTAAGGATAAGGATAATTTAGAGGTAATTAGATCAATTTTAGATGAATATAAAAAAGAAAATAAGGATACAGAACTAGTATTAAATAGTTTGTTAGTGGACAACAAATTGGAAGAGGACCTTGTAGAGGGTAAAATTGATTTATTGATTATTCCTAGGGAAAAAATGATTGCTTTAAGTAAAAAAGGCTTATTAAGTGATATGGACCAAGTACACACTAGCCATAAGCTAAATGAAAGGTATTATAATATTACTGCTTCTTATGGCAGGATTGGGGATAAGTATTTTGGCTTAGCCCTAATGCCCAGCATCATTGAAGCTATATATAACCCGGAAGCTTTAAAGAAATTAAACATGGAAACACCGAAGGATATTAAGGAGCTACTAGCTACCATAAAAAAAATTAATGGAAGTGGAAATAAGATTCCTGTAAAGCTGCCGGAAGATATAGATATTAAACAGCTGCCAGCAGCAGTGTTTTTTAGCAATTTAGCAGACATGGAGAAGATTGAGGAGACTTATGGCTCCAGCAAGGAAGGTTATTCTAAGTTACAACTACAGCCTGTCTTTGATACTCTTAATAGATTGGTAAAAGAAGGTTACCTAAATGAAGATAGTTTTGAAGTAGCTACCGATGGCACCATTGATCGTTTAATTAATGGCGACATCCCTCTAGTTATAGCTGATTCATCTATTACAAAAGATATTAAAGATTCAAAGCTTGAAGTTGTTAAGGAATATAGCATAACGGATACAAAAAATAAGATTCCAGTAATAAGTAGTGGCTTGGTGTGTATACCAGCCAATAGTAAGAATGAAGAAACAGTTAATAATATAATAGGTTTTATATATGAAGATAAAATGCAGGAAAAGTTAGCAGACATGGGCTATGTTACTGGCAATAAGAAAGTGAATAAGAAAAAATGGCTTTCAGGCCCTAACAAGGATATTTCTCAGCATTTAGAAGAGGCAGATGCAGAAAGCATTTTTTATTTGCATAATTTCCCTAATCAGTTTAAGCCTAATTTAGAATCGGCAGTAATAAGTATTTTACAAGGTAAATATACAGGTAGGGAATGGGAGGAGCTTGTAAATAAATCTGCCAAATAAAAAAAGGCTGTCTTAAACAGCCTTTTTTAGTATAAATATTATTTCTTACAATTATTGCATAAACCATAAAAATAAACTTGATTTGATAAAACTTCAAAGTTTGTATAATCTGCTACCTTAACATTTAAATCTTCAAAGCATATTCCCAGAATATCTTCAACCTTGCCACAGGATAAGCACTGTATGTGAGAGTGTGGATTGATTTGTCCATCATAACGAAAATTTCCTTCTCCAAGATTGATCTCCTGTACTAATTTAACATCTACAAGAGTCTTTAAAGACTTGTAAACTGTTGCAAGACTCATAGTAGGATAAGAAGGTTGCAATGCCTTGTATATAACCTCTGCTGAAGGATGCTCCTTAGTTGACTTTAAGTATTTATAGACAGCAATTCGTTGAGGCGTAAGTTTTAAGTTTTTTTCCCTAAAAATGTGAGTAATATTGTCCATATTCACCATCCCTCTTTAAACTATTAAAATAATTATATATCGAAAGTTACTACTTGTCAAAAGTAATTACAATGAAATAATTAATGTTATTTAGACAATGATATCCAATTAAATAAAGTTATCAAGAAAAAAATTAATAATGTTTTTATTGCTATCAGCATCAATGATATAATAATATATAGTTAAGGATATAGTCTATCAATGGAGGCAACTATGAAGTACAGGAAAAAGTTCATTGGATTTTTAATAATTGCAGTAACTCTTCAATTAATTATTTTAATCTATCTAAATAATTATAAATTAAGATCTTTAGACTTTTTTAACTCAGAAGACATAAAGTCACAGTTAAAAGAGGATAGTGTTGCTAAAGTTCTTGTTCCTGACAATATTGACAAAGTTATATGTTCCTTTAATGGAGAATTTAGTGCTTACTATAATAATTATAGTTTATTTGTAATTAATACTCAAACTGGAATAAGAAAAAAAATAGGATTTTCCAAAAACAATGTAATTAATATTTATAAGTGGCATCCCACTAAAAGCAAAGTAGTACTAGCACAGCAAGCCATGTCACAGGGAGCCAGCAGTTTAAAATTAATAGTCTATGATGCAGACTTAGGCACTATTAAGGATCTAAAAGACTTAAGCTGGCTTGCTAATAATATAAGAGTAGAAGACTTGGACTTTATTGGAGAAAGTGACTTAGTAGTAAAGATAGCCTATGCTAATGGCAATAGAGAACTGTATTTTGTTGGGGATGAAGTTAATAAGCTTTCTACAGTAAGTAATAATATTGGTTATATAAAATATACAGGCCAGGAAGATAAGGTTTTATATGAGGATGAAGGAAGTGGCAAATATTATATTACTGGCAGCAGTAAAGAAGTAATGAGAGACAAGATAGGTGGAAAGATTATACATATAGATAGAGAAGGTAATATTTATATGGCAGAGGGGGATCAAAGGGAAATTAGTAATATATATTACAGAGACCTTTTTGATGAAAAGAGTAGCTGGCAATCTATAGAATTAGGACTTGCTACTAGTATTGATAATATTTATATAGATAGTCAGGGCCAGATTTATGTTAATGATCCTCAGGGAAAGGAACTTGAAAAAATAGGAGAAAAAAATACGTTTAAATATGAAGGAAAACTAATGACTGTTTATAGGGAGGGAATACTGGTAATCAAGGATAATTTACTGACTAAATTGGAATTTAAAGATTTAATAAATAGTGAGGAGAAATGATTAATAATGGATGAAATTAAAATTAAAATACTACAAAAACTATTAATTCTTCCAGCCTTATTAATAGGCTTTACCGTTCACGAATACGCCCATGCATATATGGCTGATAAGTTAGGGGATAAAACTCCAAGATTTCAAGGGAGGCTCACTTTTAATCCATTAGCACATATAGATCCTATGGGATTTTTTATGATACTTTTTGTTGGCTTTGGTTGGGCAAAGCCAGTACAGACCAATAGATCTGCTTATAGAAACTATTACAAGGATGATTTAAAGGTGTCTATAGCTGGGCCATTGTCTAATCTTGCTACAGCTGTGATCGTTACGCCAATCTTCCTGTTATTTCAGAAATATGGCCAGGGTCTTATTCCTAATATGAAACTAAGTTTAGTTCTATTTGCAATAATGCAATTTATTATTATATATAACATTATGCTGTGTATATTTAATTTGCTACCTATACCACCCTTAGATGGATTTCATATTCTTGAGGATTTGTACCCTTCAAAATTTGCTGAGTTTAGGTATAAAATTCAACAATATCAACTTTTTATTTTAATTATATTTGTGGTAACACCGCTATTTGACTATATAGTTATAGGACCTTCATATAAAATTTTTAACCTACTAATAAGACTTTGGAGTTTGTTAATATAGGCTAGTGGAAGATATTTTTATAGAGGATGATTTGTATTGAAAATTATAAGTATAGAAGGATTAAGAAAAAAGTTTAAGCAAGTAACTGCTGTAAATAATCTTAGTTTATCAATAAAGGAAGGGGAGATATATGGCCTGCTAGGCCCCAATGGTGCTGGCAAGAGTACTACCATTAATATTATAAGTGGTTTGCTGGAAAAGGACGGAGGCAGTGTTCGGATCTTTGATAAGGATATTGATAAGGACTTTAAACATATAAAAAAGCATATTGGAATAGTGCCCCAAGACTTAGCTATCTACGAAGACTTAACTGCCTTTGAAAATGTTAGTTTTTTCGCCAGCCTTTACGGTATGAGGGGAAGGACCTTAAAGGAATCAGTTAATCGGGCTTTAGCCTTTGTTGGTTTAACTGACAAAGCTGAGGACTTTCCAAAAACCTATTCTGGAGGAATGAAGAGAAGGTTAAATATAGCCTGCGCTATAGCTCATGGCCCTAAACTTATAATTATGGACGAACCTACTGTAGGAATAGACCCTCAATCAAGAAATCATATACTACAGTCTGTTAAGCAGTTGAATTCTATGGGGTGTACAATAATTTATACTAGCCATTACATGGAGGAAGTTGAGGAAATATGTAGCTCCATAGGAATTATAGATCATGGAAAACTTATAGCAGAAGGGACAAAGGAACAGTTAAAGTCCACAATTACAGAGGTAAGTAATTTTTTAATAACTGTTTCTTCTACAAATGAAGTTAGGGAAGATGAATTAAGGTCTATTCCTGGAGTTGTTGCAACTAGTATAAAGGGCAATAATATAGGAATTAGCTCATGGAAAAAGGATGATAACCTAAATGATATATTAGCCTATTTAATGAGAAAAAATCTACAAATAAAGAATATTCAAAGCAAGGTTCCTGATTTAGAAACAGTATTTTTAAATTTAACTGGCAGGAACTTAAGGGATTAATCTATACGGAGGACAGAGGATGAGATTAAGAAAAAAATGGTGGGCAAGACCGGAAATGGAGCAAAGCCCCTGTGTTATCACAGAACCTAAGGACTTTAAAGGAAAATGGCAGGAGCTATTTAATAACTACAATCCAATTCATCTAGAATTAGGTTGTGGTAGAGGGCAGTTTATTACTACAAAGGCAGAAGAAAACAGAGATATAAACTATATAGGAATAGATTTAAAAGATGAAGTTTTAGTATATGCTGTTAGGAAAATAGTAGAGAAGGAATTTGAACATGTGAAATTAATTCCTATGAACATAAGCTGGGTAGGGGATATTTTTGATAAGGATGAAATATCAAAAATATATATTAATTTTTGCAATCCCTGGCCTAAGTTAAGACACAATAAGAGAAGGTTAACCCATAGTAATTTTTTAAGGATTTATAAAGGCTTTCTGCAGCCTTCTTCAGAAATCTGGTTTAAAACCGATGACCAAGGTTTATTTAATGATTCTATTATCTACTTTGAAGAAAGCGGCTTTGAAATAAAGTTTTTAACCTATGATTTACACAATAGTGATTTTGATAAGAATATAGTTACTGAATATGAAGAAAAGTTTACAGCCTTAGGAATGAAAACAATGTTTTTAATAGCTAAATTAAAATAGGATCTTCTTTATTGAAGCTGAGGCTAAATTTATAGTATAAAAAACTGGCTATGTATAGGTGAAAGTTTACAATCACTATACCTAGCCAATTTTTATATAACAATTATCTTAAATAGGTAGATCCATCAAGGGGTATAAGTACTTGTAGGGGCGGAGTACCATTAAGCTTTCCTACAGCATAAATTGTATAAATCTTATCCTCCTGTAGATTAATTCTAGGAACTATTAGGATTCTCTTATTATTACTAGTGGTTATGGCTTCTATTCCATAATTACCGGGAGCAAGCTGGATGTATTCAGTAACTTCCTTATAGCTTACATTGGTAAAGAGTTTTTTTCCATCTGGTAGGAGTATATCTAGCTCTGGAGTTCCAGGGGCTAAATGGACGAATCTAACCATGGCATATCTTGGTGTAGGACCAGGTAAGGGTTCAGAGATAGGTTGTAGTCCAATGTTGCCTGGGTCCCCTATGACCGCTAAAGTGTAAATAGAGCCTGGAACAAGCTGAAGTCTAGTATCTATTAAGGGATCAGTGGTTTTTCCTGTTGGATAGACCTTTATAGTATATACTCCACTGGCTGTTGAAAAGTAGTTGGTAAAGTTTGAGTATCTCAAATTTCGGGCAACTATTTTACCGTTCACATGTAGATCTACAGGACCAGTGCCAGGAGAAGCGTGTAACAGTCGGTAGTAGGATGTAGGAGAAGCTGATGAGGTTTCTCGCACATAGTTTTGGTAAGGACAATAAAACAAACCATTCACTCCTTTTGGATTTTTAAAAACTACATTAACATAGTATGTAAAAGGTTCAAATTGTTGACTGATGTCTTTTAAATAATTTCATTAACATAGAAAAAAGAAGTATCACATTATGCTCAACTGCTTAATAAAATGATTAAGAGGTGGAGTGTAATGAGTACTGCACAATTAAATCAAAAATACAGAAAACTAATAATGGGATTAAATAAAGAAGTGCCCGTAAGAAGAGGTAAGTTAAAATACGTTAATTTTGATAATGCTGCTACAACACCTCCCTTTGTTTCTGTCATTGATTCTATTGTTAAATTTTCTCCTTGGTATTCTTCCATTCATAGAGGGACTGGATATAAATCAAAAGTGTCTTCTAAAGTATATGAGGAAGCTAGGCACAAGATTCTAAAGTTTCTTGGGGCAGATGAAAAGACTAATACAGTTATCTTTGTTAAAAATGCCACAGAAGGATTAAATAAACTATCCTATAGATTGATTCATGATAGTAGCTGGGTGGTGCTTTCTACTTGGATGGAGCATCATTCCAATGACCTGCCCTGGCGTGATAAATGCAGGGTAGACTATGTAGAAATTGATGACAAGGGTAGATTATGCTTATGGGATCTGGAACAGAAGCTAAGGAGATATGGAGGTAGGGTAAAGTATGTAACGGTAACTGGTGCTTCTAATGTTACCGGCTACGTTAATGATATTCACAAAATAGCTTTTTTAGCCCATATGTATGGAGCTAAGATAATAGTGGATGCTGCTCAATTAATTCCTCATGGGCCTATTAATATGAAACCAGACCATTGTGTTGAACACATAGACTTTGTAGTTTTTTCAGCTCATAAAATGTATGCTCCCTTTGGCGTTGGTGCTATTGTTGGACCAAAGAAAAGTTTTATAAAAGGCTCGCCAGAATATAAGGGTGGAGGCACAGTACAGGTGGTAACACGTTACAGCATAGTTTGGGATGATCCTCCTTTTAAGGAGGAGGCAGGTAGTCCTAATATTATTGGAGTAGTAGCACTAGTAGCGGCTATTGAGGAGTTATCTAAAATAGGAATGAAAAAAATTTATAAAAATGAAAAAGAATTAATGAATTATGCAGTTAGTAAGTTAAAGAAGATACCCTTCATTCAGTTGTATGGCTGTTATGATGGATGTGTAGAGAGGGTAGGGATAATTACCTTTATTGTTAAGGGAATACCTCATGGGGAAATAGCAAAGATCTTATCAGAAGAAAGCGCTATCGCTGTTAGAAGTGGATGCTTCTGTGCACAGCCTTATGTGCAAAGATTGTTGAAATTAAGTTCAAAAGAAATAGAGTTTTATAAATATCTGCCTGACCATAAAAAGCCAGGAATGGTAAGAGTGAGTTTTGGTTTATATAATACGAAAAAAGAAGTAGATAGACTGGTATCTGAACTAAAGAGATTAATAAAACACTTTTGATTTGCCAAGCAAGGATTTGCTATTTACAGTTACAAAAAAGGCTTTTTCTCAACCTAGTTAGTAGAGAAAAGCCTTTTCTTTTTATATATGTAAGGAGTTATTTTTTTACTCGGTAATAATCTGGTATTCCACTGTCTTTATTAGGGCCCTGAATCAAAGGTTTAATATAGTCTTCTGCTTCTTTAGAAACAAAGTTATGGTCTTCGTTAATCCAATTTACAGGGAAGTACTTTGTTTTATTACAAACCTCAGAAGCCTCAATTAGAAACATCTCGCTGCTATAAGGTTCATTTGACTTTCTTTTTATTGCTACCATAAAGCCACTATGCCCTTCATTAGCATAGTTTAAGGCAGCCTTTCCAGCTTCAGCTGCTTCTTCAATATCAATATGGGAAGCTATATGCATACAGCAACGTTGCATAACCCCTAATTCAAGGGTTTTTACTCTGGAAGTTATACCAGCATTAACAATCAAGGATTTTAGATATCCAGCTACACCACCTAACTGTGCATGGGCAAAACTATCATGTTCACCTTGTGGTTGCATCTCTGCAATATATTTTCCTTCAAAGTTCTTAATGCCTTCTGAAACAACGATATAAGCATGGTTTTTTTCCTTAAAGACCCTTTGGGTATCCTTGATAAACTTCTTTTCATCAAAGGGAACTTCGGGAAGATATATAAAATCCGCTACAGGCTTGCCATCTAATTTGGCAAGAGCGGCGCTGGCAGCTAGCCAACCAGTATCTCTACCCATAGTTTCTAAAATAAATATACCATTATTTATGTACACTGTAGAATCTAAGTATGTTTCTAAAGCTGTAGTTGCTATAAACCTTGCTGCGCTACCGTAACCAGGGCAGTGATCCGTAATAGGTAAATCATTGTCAATAGTTTTTGGTATACCTATAATTCTTTTATCTATAGAATTTTCCTTAGCATATTGACTTAATTTGTTTACCGTATCCATAGAGTCGTTTCCGCCTACATAAAAGAAAGTATCCACCTGGTACTTGTCTAGTATTTCAAAGAATTTCTTATATTCTTCTGTTGATTCTGCAGGATTCTTAAGCTTATATCTACATGAGCCTAAGCCAGAAGAAGGGGTGTGTTTAAATTTGTTTATTTCCTCTTCAGTCATAAGAGAAAGGTTTACAAAGTTTTCATTTAGTATACCTTCAATTCCATTTATGCCACCTAAGATTTCATTATAGTATCCTTTGACCTTGTTTTCCATTAAAACACCAGCTACACTAGCGTTAATCACCGTAGTAGGGCCACCAGATTGAGCAATAATACATCGTTTCATACCTATTTACCTCCGAGAGTCTACTCTATAATACACTAAATATTATACATAAAAAAAAGAAAATGTATAGTATAGGAAGCAAAAAAGGTTGTAGACCGGCTTATTTAATTAAATGTGCTGCACCATTTCTTCTGCCTCTTGAAAACTAGCTTGAAAAACTCCTGGAGCTGAATTTGGAAAATTATAATAAATAAAATGGTTTTGCATATAAATTTATTATGAAAAAATTTAGTTCTTAAGGTCTTTACCATAAATATATGCTGCTGTGAAAGGTTGTGTTTTTTTGGATAGGTATAGCTTGTTTCTAATTGCCATAGCTTTGTCCCTAGATGCTTTTGGTGTAGCTTTGAGCATAGGCTTAAACCCAGAAATAAAAAATAGAAATAAATTGATTTTCAGTATTTCCTTTGGATTTTTTCAGTTTCTTTTTTCCTTAATAGGAAGCCTATCTGGTTATTACTTTGTTAACTGTATAGGCAGCCTTCCAGAAGTGATTGGTGGAGTTATAATTGCTATTGTAGGTGTAATAATGATTAATGATGGAATGGAACATAAAGAGCAATGCATTCTATTTTCCCCAAAGATGTACATAATTCTAGGAGCTTCAGTAAGTATAGATGCTTTGGTAGTAGGTTTTACTGCCTTAGGCACAAGGAAGAGCTATAGTTTAATCTTTGGCTATACTATGGTTATTGGTACAGTAACTTTAATAATGTCTGCCCTTGCTTTTGTCATTGCTAAACATTTAAAAAAACTTTCCATAGTAGCAAGGTTTGCAGATTACATAGGAGGTATAATACTAATACTATTTGGCATTAAAATGATGTTTTTAGGGTGAAAAAGGCTGTTGTAGAACAGTCCTTGTTCACCTGATTTTTTTTGTAAAGCTATCTTTCTTTGTGATATAATGTTCTAAAGAATTAAGTAAAGGTGAGATGGGATGACAGATATAGAGCTTTTAAGAAATAAGAAGATAAAAGTAACCTTTGCTAGAAAGGTTATATTACAAATATTAAATGAGGCTGAAGGAGCTGTAAGTGCAGATTATATCTATGAAAAATGCTGTGAGGAAAATTATAGCATCAATCTTTCTACTGTATACAGAACCCTGGAAGTCTTCGAAGAAAAGGCTATTGTAGAAAAGTTTGATCTAGGTGATAGAAAATATAACTATTCTCTTAAAAAAGAGCATCACAACCATACAGTAGAGTGTAATGTTTGCCATAAGTCAATAGAATTAGAATGTCCTGTTGAAATGTTAGAAGAGATAATTAAAAGCAAAACAGGATTTACTATGATGGAACATGAGCTACATATTAAAGGTGTATGTAAAAGTTGCAAAAAGGAAGATGAAAAAATTATTTAGCTGAATAGATTTCTTTTACTTTCCAGCTGCCGTTACTACGTTTCTCAAGGAGGACTTTATAGACAACTAAGCTGGTTTTAGAATCTTTGGACATACCAGTTACAGTGACTATAGCTAAGACCTCATCAGAATACTTAAGTTCAGTAGAGCTAATTGAGTTTAGCTTATACTTATTAAAGAATCCTTTAGTAAGCTTTTGCTCTATTACGTATGAAATATCTTTTTTCTGATAAATATTATAGTTATAATAAACAGCGGAAACTATAATAATAATAAAAATAACTACAAATACAATTTTTTTCTTTAATAAATTCATAAAAACCTCCCTTTAAAATTGTGAAATTTTATTGGATACTTTTATGCTAACTTTTACTATAATATATTCAACAGTATATAAATATAGATTAAGGAGTTGATTTAATTTGGATTTTTCATCCATAGTCCTTATGGAAAGAGATAAAGAAAGTGGTATGCTGACAAAAGAAATAGGAAGCTATAAGGTAGACGACGGTGCTCAGTATATTACTAGAGCTTTCTGTGAAGAGGATATTGTACATATTGCATTTGACACAGGTAGAGATGTGGAGGATTGGGAATATTCTGCTATCTATGATAACTTTTCTGAAGAAAGTTTTCAAAATAGTGGTTTTGACATAAGCTTTGATGAAGATCAATATAATCCTAGCTGGCTTGTAAAATTTAAGTTCCTAGATGACCATTCAGAAATGGAATCAAAAATCTCATTATTGTGCAAATTAATAAAAAAGGAAATAGAAAGTAGTTTTGAAGCTATAGAAGGCAGAGAAGAGGAATACAAAGAAGAAAGAGATTAGGGAAGGGAGAATTTATATGTCAGAAGGGAAAAAAACTAAAACAAGAGCTGAAATTAATGATAATGATAAGTGGGATTTAAGTAAAATATATAATTCAGAAGATCTCTGGGAAAAAGATTTTGAGGACCTAAAAAAAGAAGGACCAAAGCTGAAGGAATATGCCGGTAAGCTGGAAAAGGGTGATGTGCTATTAGAATATCTTACCATTAGCGAAAAAATATCTAGAAAGGCTGAAAAGCTTTTTATATATGCACACTTAAAATATGATGAAGATACTGCCAATACTAAATATCAAGGTTTAAAGGATAGAATAGACACATATTTGTCTGAACTTAGAGGATATCAAGCCTTCTTTGTGCCAGAGATCTTAGCACTGCCAGAAGGAACTATAGAAAAGGCCATGGCAGAAAATGAAAAGCTAAAATTATACGATTTTATGCTTAAGGATATTTTAAAGGCTAAGCCACATACCCTAAGTAAGGCAGAAGAAGAATTATTAGCCAAGGCATCAGACTGCTTAGATGCTCCCCACAATATTTATGGCATGCTTACAAATGCAGATATGACCTTCCCTCTTATAAAGGACGAGGAAGGAAATGAGGTGGAGCTTACTGAAGTAAACTATGGAACCTTTATTAGAAGTAAGGATAGAAAGGTTAGGGAAGCAGCCTTTAAGGCCCTCTTTAACACCTATGAAAAATATAAAAATACTTTAGCAGTTTCATTAACATCTTCTTTGAAGACCTATATCTTTAATTCAAAGGTGAGAAAGTATAATTCTGCTTTAGAAAGTTCTTTAAAGCCAAATGATATTCCCCTAGAGGTTTATCATAATGCTATAGATACTATTAATAAGAACATTTCAGTACTCCATCGCTATGTGGATATAAAGAAGAAGTTCTTAGGCCTAGATAAAATTCATATGTATGATCTATATGTACCACTGATTGAAATTGAAAAGGAGCATATAGCCTTTGATGAGGCTGTTAAAATAGTTAAGGAAGGACTGCAGCCTTTAGGAAAAGAATATTTAGATATTTTCCAAGAGGGTGTAAATAGTGGATGGATAGATAAGTATGAAAACAAGGGTAAAAGAGGCGGAGCCTACTCTTGGGGCAGTTACGATACCATGCCTTATGTTCTTTTAAACTATAATTATGAGCTTAACGACGTTTCCACCTTAGCTCACGAAATGGGCCATTCAATTCATTCTTACTATTCAAGAAAGAATCAGCCTTATATTTACGCCGACTATACCTTGTTCTGCGCCGAGGTAGCATCAACTACTAATGAGGCCCTCTTAATCCATCATTTAATAGAAAAAGAGACAGATGAGAAAAAGAAACTCTATTTAATAAATCAGGAGTTGGAGCAGATCAGAACAACAGTATTTAGACAGTTAATGTTCGCTGAGTTTGAGTTGATAAGCCATGAAACCATTGAAGAAGGAAAACCACTTACTGCCAAGGAGCTTTGCAGCATTTGGCATGACCTTAATGTAAAATACTTTGGTCCTAATATGGTGGTTGATAAGGAAATAGATATGGAATGGTCTAGGATTCCACATTTCTATTCTGACTTTTATGTTTATCAATACGCTACCGGTTACGCAGCTGCCAGCTCCTTTGCAAGAGCTATTTTGGAGCAGGGACAAAAGGCTGTTGACAGCTACACCGAATTCCTAAAGGCCGGCGGCAGTGATTATCCAATTAATATATTGAAAAAGGCAGGAGTTGATATGACTACTCCTAAGCCACTAGAAGATACTATTAAAAGATTTTCTGAATTGCTTGATATGATGGAAAATTATTGTTAAAATAAGATATAAATTAATAGCTAAGAGATTCAGCCTTGCTGAATCTCTTACTCTTATTATTTAGCAGTAGTTTAAAAAGGTGTGATATATTGAAAGAAAAATTTCAAAGAGATTTAATAAATTTCTTTTTGTCCTCAGGGAAATTTAAGGTTTATGAGTTGGGGCAGGACTTGCAAAATAAGACCATCTGGATGGTTGAAGGAACAATAGGACAGCTAGATGAAATCATGGTAGTTACTACTAGGGCAGATTTGGAGACCACTAAAGAAAGGCTGGAAAACCATATAAATAAGTCCTATGTTGGAAATAGGGGAATTGGTGTTACTCTTGTAGTTTTATCCTCTTCTAATGAAGGAATAATAAGCAAAGAGGACTCTGCTATCAACAGTGATTTCCTAGTAGCTTCGGCCATGCTGCAAATTGACATGGAAGACCTGAGCCTTGTTCAGCAAATAGGATATACTAACAGCCTTAAAGGAATTCTTGCCTTTGTGGAAAATAAAAAAAGAATACAAGCTAATTCTAAAACTTCCCCCTATACTTTAACTAATTTGCTAATAGCTCTTAATGTTTTAATCTTTATTTTTACTGCTATAGCTTCCAAAAGCATCTTAGATATGGACACAGGGGTCTTAATTCAATTTGGTGCCTTAGTTCGGCCCTTAATTGATTTGGGAGAATATCATAGATTGATTAGTCCTATGTTTTTACATGGTGGATTACTTCATTTGGTAATGAATATGTATGGTTTGAACTTGTTAGGGAGGATTTTAGAAAAGGAATATGGAAAACTGATATTTGGTATCATTTACCTATTTTCCGGCATTGCAGGTTCCATTCTTAGCTATTTCTTTTCAAACCCAATGGCTATTTCAGTAGGTGCATCTGGAGCAATATTTGGATTGTTAGGCTCCTCTGTAGTATTTGCCTTAAAAAGAAAAAACATTATAAGAAAAAGTTTTTTGCAAAATATCTTGCAAGTTATTGTAATCAATTTAGTAATAGGATTTTCTGTTAGTAGGATAGATAATGCTGCTCATATTGGTGGTCTGCTGGGAGGTCTTCTTATAACAGCAGCCTTAGATTACGGAATATCTGATAAATAAAAAGCCTAGAAGAAACTGTTAAAAATATAGTTTCCTCTAGGTTGTTTTTTTACATAGTAACTAAATCTTCATAATAAAGAGTTTCCTTCTCCAGTAGAGCCTTAGTAATCCTTTCAAGCCTATCTCTCTCTTTAATTAATAGGGCTTTAGTTTCTTCATATAAATTCTCTGCTAAAGTCTTACACTCATTTAAAAGTTCACTAGAACTAGCATTAAAGGAGTTGTTTATTTCATTTAGGCTTAATAGGCCTAAGGTAGTTCCCATACCGTATTCTGTTACCATTTTAGCAGCGATGTTGGTAGCTTGCTTTATATCGTTATAAGCTCCTGTTGTAACATAATCCTTGCCGAATATAATTTCTTCAGCAGCTCTGCCAGCAAAGAGAACCATGATTCTTCTTCTTAAATATTCTCCGTTGTGATACATCTTATCCTCTGGTATGCTTAAGGTATAGCCGCCAGCACCCTTTGTGCTAGGGATGATAGTAACCTTTGAAACCTTATCTTCTGGTAGTATACACATGTTTACTAAGGCGTGTCCTACTTCGTGATAAGCTGTTATTTCTCTGTCTTTTTCATTAATAGAAGTACGATCAATTTTTTCATGGCCTGCTACTACAATGGAAAAGGCCTTGTCCATATGAATGTCATCAATGTATTTGCTGTCATCTTTGCAGGCTAATATAGCTGCTTCATTTGCTAAGCTTTCAAGCTTTGCCCCGGAGAAATAGGCAGTTTTTTGAGCCCATTGTCTTAGATCTAAGTTCTTAACAGGCTTATTTTTTAAGTGTAAGTTTAAGATCTTCTCTCTGGCGGCTAGATCTGGAAGGGTAACTTCTATGTGTCTATCAAATCTACCTGGTCTTAGCAGGGCTGAATCCAGCATATCCAATCTATTAGTAGCAGCAATCACTACTATACCGTCACTTTCGTTAAAACCAGACATTTCAGTTAGCAAGGCATTTAAGGTTTGGTCTCTTTCATCGGAACCGCCACCTGCCTTGTTTGATTCACGCTTTTTACCTATAGCATCAATTTCATCGATAAATATTACTGCTTTTCCGTTAGCCTTAGCTTTTTTAAACAAGCTTCTTATTCTGCTAGCACCAACCCCTACATATACTTGTACAAAGTCTGAACCGGACATGGCATAAAAGGGAACTCCAGCTTCTCCAGCCACAGCTTTTGCTAATAAGGTTTTACCGGTACCAGGTTCACCGTAGAGGATAATTCCCTTAGGCATTCTTGCTCCATAGGCTGCATATTTTTCAGGGTTCTTAAGAAAATCAACTATATCCTTAACACTTTCTTTAGCTTCTTCATTACCAGCTACACTCTTAAAATTATATTTATAGTTTTCAGCGGCATTAAGATCTAATGCGTCTACGGCAGCATACTTTTTAAAGGGGATAGTTCCAGATTTCATAAAGTATACTAGAAGAGCAACCATTGATAAGGCTAAGGTCACTGCTGGTAATACATCCATGAGTTCATTACCAGAGCCTTCCACTACCTTGATATCTTCTATCAATAAGTCCTCTTTCAATGACTGGCTTCTTGGATTGTCAGTCTTATAGCTTGTGCCATCTTTTAAGACTACCTTAATCTTGGAAGCATTAGTTAAGTAAACTGTATCTATCTTTTCAGTCTTCATATCCTGGTTAAAGTCTGAATAATTCTTATATTTATTAAAATCGCTGTTTAATTTACTAGCGAATATGGCAATAATTGAAATAAGAGCAATAATTAAGGGAATTATAATAAACTTTTTCTTATGTTTATTCATCTAATCCATCAATCTCCTTTCAATTTGGTTTACATAATATCATTATAGACCTTTTAAATTTAAAGTCTAATTTTATTCATAAAAATTACTAATGTAAATCTTGGCTGGAAATTCACTATTGCTAAAATTTGTTGTATACTTATATTTAGATATTTAACATACAAATAAATGAGGTGTTACAGTGAACATAAGTGAAGTTAGTTTTACTCTAAGTACAGAAGACATAGAAAGTATAATAAAGGACTTTCTAGAAGTACCAGGCTTATCTATTGAAGCTATAAATATTGACAAGCATATCTACATAAAGGGTTCTTATAAAAAAATTATTAAAATCTCTTTTAACCTTGAACTAAGCCTTCTTAGTGTAAGGGATGAAGGTATTTCCTTTATCATTGAAAAGGTACAAGTAGCAAAATTGCCAGTATTCAAGTGGATTGTGAATTTGATAGTAAAGAAGTTGATTAAAACAGTGAAAGATTTAGGCATTACTGGGGACAAGGATATTGTAGATCTGGATCTGCCTAAATTATTAGGCAAACTGCCAATAAAGTTAGCCTTTAAATTAGATAGTATTCAGCTACAAAAGGACAAGGTGTCTGTTGATATTAAGAAAATAAGTTTATCTCTTAAAGGACAAGCGCTCCCGGTAGAGGAAGAAGATTTAAATAGGGAAGAAGAAGATTCAAGACCTACTGTAGTATTGCAGCAGGAGGATAAGTATAGTGAATTAAGACATGAGCTAGAAAAGAAAGTACCGGAAAAGAATAAAATTCTATTGCCATACATAATGCTCTTACCAGATTTTATAGCTTTAATTATCAGACTCTTTAAGGATAAAAGAGTGCCTTCTAAGATAAAATTAATATGTGGCTCCGTAATTGCATATTTTGCCTTGCCCTTTGATATAATCCCTGACTTTTTACCGATAATAGGAAGGATTGATGACTTAGTTATAGTTTTTTATGCTCTAAATAAGATCATTTGTAATGTATCAGAGGAAGTTATCAAGGAAAACTGGGAAGGGGAAGAAGAAATAATATTAGTGATACGAAAGGGGATAGATATCTTATATAATACAATAGGAATCAATAATATTATTAGTACCTTCAGATGGTTTACAAAGGCTAGCAAAGATAAGAAAAATAAAAGTCAGCAGGAAAATGTAAAGGAGAATAATTCAGATGGCCAAGAAATATTACGGGATTAAAATAGGATATGACAAGGTTAAGGGGGAAGAGGTAAAGGATCTAATAGTTGATTCTTGGAGTGAATGTGAGAAGTACATAAAAGGAGTTAAGGGGGCAAAGTATAAAAGTTTTACTACAATTGCTGAAGCTAAAGAATATTTGTCCCAGGGAGATCCTATCTTAAAAAAAGGAAGGGATTCTTATCCCCTTGATATAGTTCATGCCTATGTAGATGGTAGCTACAATGTGGATTCTGGAAAATACTCTTATGGTTTGATTGTAACCAAGGAAGATATTGTAAGCTATATAGAAAACGGTGTGGCGGAAGATGATTCATTGAGGGATATTCGTCAAATAGCTGGGGAATTGAAAGGAGCTATAAGAGCTCTTCAGTACTGCAGCCAGAATAAGATTAAAGAGCTGGTTCTATTCCATGACTACGAAGGAGTTTGCTATCACGCTACTGGTTTCTGGAACCGTAGGGAAGAGTCTTCTAAAAAATACTATGAAGACTTCAATAAGCTTGTTAATGAAAATGGTATAAAGGTCCACTTTGTTAAAGTAGATAGTCATACTGGTGACTTATACAATGAAATGGTAGATGAATTTGCCAAGGTAGCTGGGGGACTGAAATTAAATTACCAAACTGAAAAGCTATTAAAGACTAGTGGGCTTATTGTAAAGGAAGAAGGGCTAAAGGATAAATTAAGGGAAATTATAAAAGAAGAAGAAGTCTTGGAAAAGGTAAAGATAAGTGAATAGAAGAACTGATATTTATAAGCGGCCATGGCCGCTTTTTTTGGAAAGTTTGGGAAAACAAGAACAATTTTAATGCCTAAATTGGCAAGAATGTGATATAATTAAGTTAATTATGATTTTTTTTTTAATAGAATTAAACATTTGTGTATATTTTGTAAAGGAAGAGTGATTATGGAAATATTATCCCTAGGTGAAAAAATTAAAAGAAGACGAAAAGAAATGAAATTGACTCTTAAGGATTTAGCGGGAGATAGAATCACGCCAGGGCAAATATCTTTAGTGGAATCAGGAAAGTCTAATCCAAGTATGGACTTGCTAGAATATTTGGCAGATAGGTTAGAAACATCTATTGAATACTTGTTGGAAACAGAAGAACATCAGGCAGAAAAGATCTGCATATACTATGAGAATATAGCAGAAGCATCCATGATAGATGAGGATTTAACCTCTGCAGAAAGAAATATCGATATGTCCATATATTATTCTGAAAAGTATAATTTAGAATATAGAAAGGCTAAAAATCTATATTTTAAAGGTAAGATTCATAGTTTACGAGAAGAATATAGTGCAGCTCAAGAGTTCTTCCTATCTGCTAATGCCTTTTTTATCAGATTAAATCACCATGAAGACACTATAAACACATTACTAGGTTTAGGTAAAGTTACTTATCAATTAAGAGCCTATCATTCTGCTATCAGTTATTTTCAACAGGCAGAAAAAGTGTATTGTGACAATGAGTTAGGTAACGATATACTTATTGCGGAAATCTACTATTATATCGCCTTGACCTTTTACAAATTAGATAATATAGAAAAATCAATAAACTATTCTTTTTTGGCTAAGGAAAAATTTGATCAGTTAGGTAATATCAGAAATTATGGCAAGGCTATGATGCTCATTGCCAAAGAATATAACAGAAAAGGGGATATTAATAACGCTATTAAGTATTCTAAGAAGACCTTAGAGATTTTCAAGAAATTAGAAGATACCTATTACATAGGTGAAATTGAAAATAACTTAGGAAGATTGTTCTATGAATTTGAGAATATTGAGCAGTCTTTTGTCCATTTAAATAGGGCAAAGGAAATAAGACGTAGAATTAATGACAATAAGTTAAGTGAAACCTTGCTTAATTTGTGTGAAAACTATATTAAGTTAAAGGATTTAGAAAATTGCAAGATTATTTTAGAAGAGCTGATGGACAATATTAAAGATGGAGACAACAAAGGCTTAATAAATTACTACTTACTAAAATATAGAGTTAATTTGCTGGAGGATAACTTTAAAGAGGCAGAGCATACTCTATTAACAGCCCTTAACTTTGCTCATAATATGGAGCTGATGAAACAGGCTGCTGAGATTTCAATTACATTAGGTAAGCTTTATATTGACAATAAATTGGACAAGGAGGCAGCTAAATATCTCAATGAGGGCGTTGAAATATTTAAAGAATTAGGAATAATTAAAGAGTAAACAAGCTAATGCTATATTGAGTAATGGGTGGGGGTAAGGAATGGAAGTACTGGCTACAGGGGAAAAAATAAAGAGGGCTAGGGTTTATAAAGGATTAACCTTAAAAGAAATGTGCGGAGAAGGTTTATCTATTTCTAAATTAAGTTGTATAGAAAACAATAAGATTAAAGCGGAACCTGAAGTTTTGCAGTACATTTCTAAAAAGCTAGATATAGATTATGCTTATTTAATTGAGAGCACCAAAACACAGCTGGAAAGAAATTTGAAAACCCTAAAAAACAGGAAAAGTGTAGAAGATTATGAAGAGGCTTTAATTTATAGTCTAAACTTTTCCTTAAAAAGTGATTATTATAATTTGGCCTTTGAATTTATCCATCTTTTATTTTTATATTATTTAGAGATAAAAGCAAGTGATAAAATTCAAGATATAACCACGACTTATTATCATATTTGCTATAAGTTAGGAAAGGATGACTATTACCTCGTCTATTACTCTGATATGGGCAAGTATTTATATATGTCTAAGGAGTATGACCAAGGGATAATATATTATAATTTGTCCAGAAATATGATAGGGGAAGATATCAATGAAAAGGAAATGAAGTTGGCGGAAATCATATACAATGAGATACTATGTTACCTTTCCATGAAAGATTTTTCTTCTATTGATAAGTTAGCCTTTCAGCTAGATGCACTGGTAGATAAGATAAAAGATCAGGACTTGTTAGGAAAGGTATACCATGTGCTGGCGGTAGTTTTCGTAACTATAGATGAGGATAAATTTAAGGAATATGAGGTAAAGACTTACCAATACTACCAGGGTATGGAGGACAAGATCTGTAAAGTTATGTTGGACTTTGCATTTGCTATGATTTATATGGATTTAAAAGATCAGGGAATTGAATATATAAGACGGGGCTTAGACTTATGTTACCAGTGTGAAGAATCTATAAGGGTTAAATATATAGTCAATTGTATTGGCAGGTTAATGGAAAATCATATCTTTGATTTAGCAGAAGAATTTTGCGATATGGCTTTAAACTATGCCATTAAATCTGGGAATGGTAAACATATTGAAAAAGCATACTATTATAAAGCAGTTCTTTTAGAGAAGAAAGGCAAGAGTGAAGAGGCTGAAATGTATATGAATCTTTCCCTAGATGCCCTTTTTAAACATGGAAGCAAAAGTGAAAAAATTAACAGATACATTAATGTGGCTAATATGTACTATAAACTTGGAGGGGTAAAGGAAGCTCTTAAATATTTAACATTAGCTATGAGGTTAGAAGATACACTATAAAGTAGATTTTTTAAGAAAGTGTATGTTATTATAGTAGTAAAGATAAGAACTTGGAGGTAGAGTTTAATGGCAATTTTAGTGTGCGGCGGAGCTGGTTACATTGGCAGCCATATGGTATCTTTATTAGCGGAAAGAGGCAAAGAGGTTATTGTAGTAGATAATTTTCAAAAGGGCCATAAAGATGCAGTAAAGGGAAGAAAGATATATGAAGGAGATTTAAGAGATAGAAGTTTTTTAAATAAAGTTTTTTCTGAAAATGAGATAGAAGCAGTTATTGACTTTGCTGCAGATTCATTGGTAGGAGAAAGTGTGGCAGAACCACTAAAATATTTTAACAACAATGTTGCAGGAACTATTAATCTACTAGAAACAATGAAGGACTATGACTGCAAATACATAGTATTCTCCTCTACGGCAGCAACTTATGGAGAGCCAGACAGGGTTCCTATAGAGGAAACTGATAAGACTGAGCCAACTAATCCCTATGGAGAATCAAAGCTTATGGTAGAAAAGGTTCTTAAATGGTCAGCTCAAGCTTACGGGATCAAATATACAGCCCTCCGTTATTTTAATGCGGCAGGAGCCCATCCTTCAGGGGAAATAGGCGAGGACCACAGGCCGGAAACCCATTTGATACCTTTAATAATACAGACAGCCTTAGGGCAAAGAGAAAAAATTATGATCTTTGGAGATGATTATGATACAGAAGACGGTACTTGCGTAAGGGATTATATCCATGTAATGGACCTTTGCCAAGCCCATCTACTGGCTCTAGATAGAATGAAAAATGGAGGAGACAGCGGAATTTTCAATCTAGGAAATGGCAAGGGTTTCTCCGTAAAAGAAGTTATAGAAACTGCCAGAAGAGTCACTGGAAGAGAAATTAAACAAGAGATAGCTGCTAGAAGGGCAGGAGACCCAGCAGTTTTAATTGCTTCCTCTGAAAGAGCTATAGAAGAGTTAGGCTGGAAACCAGAGTTTAACACTTTAGAAAAAATAATAGAAACAGCCTGGAAATGGCATTCAGCACATCCTCAAGGCTACGAAAAGTAAGAGAAATTTTCACATATAAGGCTTTAAAGCTAAGATATAGTTATTCTGAGCTTTAAAAGCCTTTTTTCATGCAATTCCCACCTTTAATTACTGAGAATTAGCTAATGCTATAAATAGATAGCTAATTAATAATTTTAAAGCCTTAACAAATCAGGTGAGCATATGAAAAATATAATAGGTAAAAGAAAGTGGGTAAAAGTAATATGTTCAAAAAGGAAATGGCTTGTAGGTCTATTGGGTATTCTAATACTTCCTTTATTCTTTTATTTTGCTAGCTACAATATTTGTGAACTTGCAGCCTCAATTGAGGTTATTAGTCCTTACACAGTATTCCCCACTGATGATCAAGGTAGGGTTGGCCAATCAAGCCTTAGAAATATACCTTTAAAAGACATTAATGAAGTTTTCTTAACCTTCGATGATGGACCTACAAGGGAAAACACTACTAAAATATTGGAGATTCTTAATAAATATAAGGTGAAGGCAACATTTTTTGTTATTGGAGATCTAGCTGAAAGAAATAAGGATATAATGGCTATGATGAAGGATAGTGGCATGTGTATACTACCCCATAGCTATACTCACGATTACAACATATATAAAAGTAGGCGAGCCTACTTTAAGGATTTAGAAAAATGTATAAAGGTTATTAAGGAAGTAACGGGGAAGGACATACCACCCTATACAAGATTGCCAGGTGGTTCTGATAATTCCGTAGCAAGGAAAAGTGTACTAGCAGATATAAGGGAAAGCTTAAAAAAGAAAAATATGAGATATGTAGACTGGAATGTAAGCTCTTTAGATGCTATAAGTGTATTTGTGCCAAAGAGTGTAATAAAGGAAAGCGTAATAAGCAAATGTGAAAATTCAAACTTTGCTGTAATCCTAATGCACGATTCAAGTACTAAGAAAACTACAGTAGATTCTTTGGAGGAAATAATTAACTTTCTAAAGGAGCGAAATTTCATATTTAGAACCTTTGATGATATAACTGAAATGGAAGAGCGAGAGATGATTGAAAGAAGGATTATTTATAAATAATTAAGGAAAAGTTTCAGACATGCTGTCTTAAACTTTTCCTTTCTTTTATTTGTTCTTTGCTAAAGCTAGTATATGTTCTCGAGCTTTAATTTCGTAGCTGTCATCTAGTGGGGAAAGCTCTGATAAATCATATTTTTTCTGTAAGGCAGCCAGTAATAGCCTATCTGCTAAATCAGGATTTTTTGATAGTAAAGAACCGTGAAAGTAGCTACAGAAAGTATTTTTATATATACAGCCTTCAGTGCCGTCTTCCCCATTGTTTCCATGACCTAAAACAGTAGTCCCTAGTGGTTTTAAATCTCCTATATATGTTCTGCCGGAATGATTCTCAAAACCTACATAGTTTTCATTAAATTCTTCGTTGAAAATAATTGCATTTCCTGTCAGTCGGTCACTTCCTTCTTCTGTATATATATCTAGAATATTTAGGCCTTCTAGCTTTTCCTTTTCTGCTGTAACATAGTATTTTCCAAGTAACTGATAAGCTCCGCATATAGCTAACAACACACCATTATCCTCTACATATTCCTGTAGGTAAGCTTTCTTCTCATTTATTAAATCAGAAGATACTATAGATTGTTCATAGCTTTGACCGCCACCGAAAAAAACAATATCGTATTTTTCTTTTTCGAAGTTTTGGCCAATGGAACAATTTAATACATTTACATTTATTCCTCTTTGCTCCGCCCTATATTTAAGAATCAATACATTACCAATATCACCATAAGCATTAAGTAAGTCTGGATAAAGGTGACAAATATTTAGCTCCATTGTATAGCCTCCCTACCATAGTTTTTTAATATAGCCTTTACTGTGCAGATACTTTCTAAAGTCAATCATTGCGGTGTATGTAGACAAGACATATATAAAGCCGCTAGGAGAATTTTTTATATTATCCAATAAGTTATCAAAGTCTTGGCTAACTTTAAAGTTCTCTGTATTAAAGCCGGATATTTTTAATCTTATAGCCATATCATAATTTCTAATTCCTGCTATCAGAAGCTGCTGGATTTCTAGAGAAGTCATCTTTTCAAAATTAACATCCCAGATCCAAGAGATATCCCTGCCATCGCCATAATTATCATTTAAGAGGAAAACAACACTTACAGCTCTTTGGTCTAGTGATACTGTGTCAATAGCTTGGTTATAGCCTGCAGGATTTTTTACAAGTATAATTTTAACCTCTTTGCCTTCAATGTTTAAAGTTTCTTGTCTACCAAAATGGCTGGATTGACTTTCTAAGGATTGAAAAATAATGTCATCACTTATACCTATTTCCTTACAGATAGAATAGGCACAAAGACCATTGTATATATTGTAAACTCCCGGTTGATTAATGATCAAATCTTTATCATTTATTGTTACCTTAGAATAATAGGGAGTCATTTCTGTAATAGAATTGACAGCATATTTGAGGTCAGGCCTTTGGTAGCCACAGCTAGAACAATAATAACTTCCTAAATGGTTAAAGGTTATAAGCTTATACTCATAAGGGTTTTTACACTTCTTACAGAACTTTGAGTCTGCATTTAAGTCTACAATCTTAGAATCATCTGGGCTTACATTAAAGCCGTAGTAGCATAGCTGATTATCTGTTTCAAGATCTCCTAAAAGGGACTCGTCTCCATTAAGAACTAATTTAGAACCCTTAACATTGTCTATGCCTTCCATTATCTTAGATAGAGTAGAGTAGACCTCTCCAAATCGATCTAGCTGATCTCTGAAAAGATTAGTTATAGTTATAAGTTCAGGAGAGATATACTTAGTAATAAACTTTAAATTTGCTTCATCTACTTCTATGACTGCATAAGCAGGTTCATTCTTACCAAAAAGCTTATAATTATCAATAAAGGTTGCTGTAATTCCTGAAATCATATTAGCGCCGGTACTGTTAGTTATAACCTTATTACCGGATTTTTCAATAATATTGTAAATCATGCTGGTAGTTGTGGTTTTCCCGTTAGTACCAGTAATAAGAATAGTCTTATAATGCTTTGCAACTACAGCTAGTATGTGGCTGTCAAATTTTAAGGCCACTTTGCCTGGAAAGGAACTTCCCCCTTTAAATATTTTTCTTGAAAGAAATAAGGTTAACTTTGCTGTAACAATACTAATAAGTGATTTAATTTTAATTTTAGACACCACCTGTTTTTAGATTTATAATAGACCTTAAAAGATTCTTTAGTAGTAGATATCTATTGAATATCTATATACTGAAAACTATCGTTTATTTGAAAGTCTAAATTCATATTATAGCCATTTAGTCTTTCTAGTAGCTTTAGTTTTTCATCGCCAGCCATAGGTGTAGGTCTGTAGTCATTTCTATTTTTTACTGAAGATACGCTGCAGGGGATAACCCTTACCCCTATGGAGCTTAGTTTTTTATCCTTAAATTTAAAATCTGCTTGAAATATATAGGTATCCTTATCGGAAGGATTGCTATTTCCTCCAAAACAGAAGTTGCCTAGGCTGTAATTAATGTATTTACCCTTGTAATACTCAATGCCTTGGATAACATGTGGATGATGGCCAATAATTAAGTCTGCCCCATTATCAATTGAGTAATAGGCTAAGGTTTTTTGCACCTCATTTGGAGTAGTTGCTCTCTCGATACCCCAATGGAAAGAAACTACTACAATTTCTACCTCTTTTTTTAGATTTTCTATGTCTTCCTTTATAGTTTTTAATAAACTTTCGCTGGCAACCCAGCCTTGATAACCAAGGAAGCCAAATTTAATACCATTTACTTCTGTAATCCATTTATGTCCCTCACCAAAGTAGTTTACATTAATCTTCTCAAGAGTATCTATAGTGTCATCAAATCCCTTTTGACCATAATCATAGATATGATTATTAGCAAGGTTCACTCCCTCGATTGATGCAGAAACAAGAGAATTTGCTAGTTCTGGATCTCCTTTAAAATGATATTGAACCTTGTGTCCCTTATCTCTTTTTTGTGTTGCATTTGTAAAAGTAGTTTCAAGATTTGCAATGGTTATGTCATCTTCCTCAAATATATGAGCTACATTGCTAAAGAGATAGCTAGGATCATTATTATTCTGTTGCACCATAGCTGGTAGGGAGGTAGCATGATAGAACTTAGTGTCTGTACCAATAGTACTATCTCCAACTGCTGAAAGTATTACATTAGTTTCTTCAATTATTGGAGGGGTAACTACAGGAGTAGTATCCTCATTTTTAGAATCATCTGGTTTTTTATCCTTAGCAGCAGAATTTTTCTTTTCTATTTCTTCATTTTTTCTTTGTGAATATTTAGTTACGGAATAAGATATAAAAACGATGCCTGAAATTGCCAAGAGCGATAAAATTATAATAGTAATTGAGAGAAAAACCTTAGAACTTCCTTGTCTTTTCTTATAGCGTTTTGCCATTTTAACTTCCTTCCTTTCTTCATAAATATTTTATATTATTACTAGTCGTTTGTCTAACGGATATTTACCTACAAAAGCAACAAAAGAAACCAAAAAATTTAAAAGTGGAATTATTAGTATTTATTTGGTAAAATATTAAAGAGACCTTTTGAGAGGGAGATGGGTATGGGAAGAATAATTTTGTTTTTTTATAGAAGATTTTCTCGTGGAGAGATAAATGTAAAAAAGGTAAAGATGAGCAAGCTAATGCAATTTATATATTTGCTACTACTTACATTTTCTGCGTCCTTAATTTTTTATGGTTTCGATAATGGTGGAATTATGAGGAAAAAGGAAGTCCTTAGCATCGCTAACAACCAAGCTGAAGAGTACTTTTACGATGGTAAGTATGAGGAGGCTATAAAGGAATATAAAAAGCTTCTGGCAGAAAAGCCTGATAATCCCATGTGGGCTGTAAAAATAGCTGAAATTTATTCAGTTCAAAGAAACCTAGAAGATTCCAATCAATACTTGGAAAAGGCCAAGAAAATCAGGGAGGAAAACTTGACTGGTGATGCAGAAGAAAAATATGAAAGCTATAAGGCAATTGATGCTCAAGTAGCAGATTACATAGTATTCACCGAATTAATGAATAAGAATTATGAAGAGGCTATGAATTACGGGGAAAATGTATTAAAATTATATAAGAACGATAAAAAGATTATTAGGACAATGATTCCTGTATATATGGCTAACAACAGATATGATTTAGCTAAGGAGTTAGTTACTAGCTATCCTGTTGATAGAACTTCTTCCTACGAATTAGCCCAATTTTCATATCTAAATATGCTTATTGATAATTGGGACTATGGACTTTCAGTGTTAAAAGCATCTTGGTATCAAGATAAGGATGAAGTTAAAGTATATGATGTATTAGCTTCTATATCTAAATACAATCAGGATATATTAATAGAAAAAATAACAAAGCTTTCAGAGGCTCATCCCCAAGAAGCTGCCTATAAAATGTGGTTGTCTAAGATCTATTCCATGAGGCCAGAAACTGCTGCCAAAGCTCAAGAGCATTTAGACCAAGCAGAAAAGTTGGATTCAGAAGTTGGAGAAGTTCAAAAGACCATTCTACAGGCCCGTATACATCAAAATAGTAACAAAATAGAAGAAGCAGATGAGCTTATGAACAAATTAATAGAAGAAGCAGGAGATGATTATAGAATTCTTCATACTGCTGGCTTGTTCTATTATGAAAAGGGACAGTATGATAAGGCTTTAGAATATTGTAAAAATTCCATATTTCAAAATAGAGAATACGCAGACAACTATGGATTTCTAATGACAGATATTTTAAAGGCTATGGAAAAGAGTGATGAAGGGGAGCCTTACTTTAGAACAGCCCTATATTATGAGCCTTTTAACTACAATATACTACAAACTATTGCTGAGTACTATTGGCTTACTGCCAAAGACGATGCTAAGGCTTTGGAGTACTTTAATTTCTTTGAAATAATTAGGCCAAGAGATTCAGAAATTAAGTATTTAACTGCTCAAATATATTTAACCAACCAAAATTGGGAAGAGGCAGCTAATGTTCTTAAGAAATGTATTGAAATTAACCCCAATATAGCTCGATATCACAGATCCTTAGCTACCATATATTTAAAAATGGATGAAGCTAGTGGCACTAGTACTATGAACAAGGAAGCATTTGCTGAAATGTCAAAGGCCTATGAATTAGACAAAAGTGATATATTAACCGTAAACAATCTAGGATGCTACCATATTGCCTTTAACGTGGAAATAGCTAAATCAAGAAACTATTTCATTGAAGCTAAGAAAGGTATTAAGGATAATACAGATGAGAATGTAAAAAAGACTATTCTGGATAACTATAATAAAATAGATGAAATCTATAGAAAATATAATGCTGGCACCACTAATGACAATGAAACAATTACCGTTCCAGAATTTGCTCTTTTCTATTAAATAAGTTTATAGTTTTTAAATAGGGACTAGATATTTTAAGTTGGGTACGTCAAAGATTGGACGTACCCAACTTGGTACAAAAGAATTTTCCAAAAAAATCAAATCAAAAGAAAAGAAGGTGAAGTTTTGAATAGGAAAAAAACTAAAGTTTTTTTAGCTACCATTCTAACATCGTTGTTACTTTTATCTGGCTGTAGCAAAGAAAGGTTAAAATTGACCCAAGAAGTAACAAAGTGGGATAATCTTTATGAAGGTAATAATATTCATTTTTACTATGAAGATTTTACAAATACTCAAATAGAAGAACTAAATAGGCTTTATAAGCTTAAGGGTACCATAGGAAGTCAGGGAGACGAACTAGAAAGGGCTCTAAAAGTATCAGAATGGTTACATACAAAGATGGAATATAATCAAGGGGCTATAAGTACAAAAGAAGATGCCCTTGAAATCCTAAATGAAAAGGAAAGTTCTCCTAAAGCATCTGACAGAGAATTTTCTATAGTCTTTAACCAAGTTTGCTCTGCTCTAGGCATATATGGAAGAATAGGGGTATTTAGAGTAAAATACGCGGAAATAGCAAAAGGTAGAGATTACTACAGGGTAAATGAGATCTGGAGTGAAAAGTTAAACAAGTGGATAATGGTGGATCCTTCTAAAGGGGTTTATATTACAAAGGAAGATATCCCTCTAAGTGCTATGGAGATAATTGAGAGTAACCTTGACAATGTAGAGGTAAAAGGAATAAAAGATTCTAAGGACTATATTAAAAATTTTAAGGACTATACCTATTCATACACTATAAATATTGATAATACCATCTATGGCAGGAAAAGAAGCAATTCATTTATTACCTATTTGCCTGAGGGTGAGATGCCTGAATTAAAGCTGAAACAGGGATATGCACCACCAACTATATATGTTAATAACAGAGCCTTGTTTAACATATCGCCTAAAGATGAGTATGTCGATGACAAGAGCGATAAAATTCCGACTATGATAATAATGAAAAAAGTTACAGAGGAAGATAAGGGTGACGACAAAACCTTTGTAATTGGTGTATTCCAAAATAGTGTCATGGTCGATGATTATTATTTAAAGGTTAATGATGAGGAATGGGAAAGGGTAAAAAGGTATAAGGAAATAGCTTTAAAAGAAGGCAGTAATACTATAAGTTTATCTTTAGATGGTAAAGAGATTATTAGAGAAATCGCCATTAATAAGAAACAATAATAATATTATTAATATAAAAATATATTTTGTATCTAGTGTATATTTTTGTTGTTTTATATAATAATAAAATCAGATAAGGAGCAGATTTTAAATATACTATGAAATATTAAAGAAAATCAGCAAAATAATTTATAGATAAAATTGACATTTTAATAATTCATATGATATACTACTGCTTAGTGTGTTAATTGTTTTGTGCGATAAAAACAGAATACCCTTATTTAAATACACGATACTGGTGTATAAAAGAAAAAACGGGCTTGGAGGGAGAGTTTAAATGGCTAAGGAAATTAAGAAAATAGCTTTATTAACAGGTGGAGGAGACTGTCCAGGATTAAACGCAGTTATCAGAGCGGTTACAAGAACAGCAATTTTGCAATACGGTTATGAAGTAATAGGATACAAGTTTGGTTACAGAGGATTATATAATAATGACTTTGTGCCACTAACCCTCGAAAGTGTTACTGGAATCCTTCATAGAGGAGGAACTATCCTATATAGTTCTAACAAAGACAATCTTTTTGACTACACTGTTGAAGAAAACGGAAAGATGGTTAAAAAGGATGTTTCAGATGTAGCAGTGGAAAACTTGAAAAAAGAAGGAGTAGATGCATTAGTTATAATCGGTGGCGATGGTACTTTAACAAGTGCTAGAGATTTCGCTAGAAAAGGCGTTAACGTAATTGGTGTACCAAAGACTATAGATAATGACTTAGCAGCTACAGATGTTACTTTTGGATTTAATACTGCAATTGAAATTGCTACAGAAGCCTTGGATAGATTACATACTACAGCTGAATCTCATCACAGAGTTATGCTCTGCGAAGTTATGGGAAGAAATGCTGGTTGGATAGCTCTAGAAGCAGGTATAGCTGGTTCTGCAGACGTTATTCTACTACCAGAAATTCCATATGATATAGATAAGATAGTAGAAAAAGTAAGACAAAGAGAGGCAGAAGGTAAGCTATTTAGCATTATAGTAGTAGCTGAAGGAGCAAAGTCTAAAGACGGTGAAGTAGTTGTAAGCAAAATAGTTGAAGACAGCCCAGATCCAATTAGATTAGGTGGAATAGCAAACAAATTAGCATACGATTTAGAACAAATAATTAAAGATAGAGAAATAAGAAGTACAGTTCTAGGCCATATCCAAAGAGGTGGAAACACTTCAACATTTGATAGAATTCTATCAACAAGATATGGAGTTGCTGCAGTAGAACTAATTAACTCTGGCAAATTTGGAAACATGGTTTGCTTAAAGGGTAATAAAATTTCTTATGAAAGCCTAGAAAATGTTATAGGAAACAATAAGAATGTAGACCCAGACGGTGAATTAGTTAAGGTTGCAAAGAGCATAGGAATCTCTTTCGGAGAATAATAAGGTATAACAAAGAGCACCTCATAAGGTGCTCTTTTGTTGTTCAATAAAATCATGGTCTTGGCCAAGAGCTAGATAAGCCTTACAAAAGTAGCACTGTTAAGACCAGGGTGAATACTATATAAGGTTGTTGATTTTGGTATAGATCTATATGGTTTGTTCAGTTCAAATAGACATATAAACTTAGTTGCTGAACAATATATAATGGTACTGAACCATTTGTTAGAAGGAAGCTGCCATAATGTAATAATAAGTTACTTTCCAAGGTTTGAACCTGTTATTGACAGGGTAAAGGGACAGTGTAGGCTAGTATATGATTGCGTAGATGATCATGAGGATATGGAATATTCTTATTGGTCTGCCCCTGAAGACATTGAATTAGAACAAAGAATCCTTGAAAGAGCAGATCTTATTCTGACAACCAGTACAGGTTTATATTTAAGCAAATCTTACGGAAGAAATAATGTGTTTTTGTCAAAGAATGCTGTAAATCTAGAAGACTTTTCAGGAGAAAGTCAATTGCCGGAGGATTTAAGAAATATACCGGAGCCATAGGCAGTTTGAAATAATAAGAAAAGAATTGGAAAAACTCAAGGGGAAGAGGAAGAATATAGACTTAGAACTGGCCCATTATTGTCATGAAATTGGCAGCTATGACCAGGCCTTACAGCTCTATTCAAAGGTAATGGATTCAGCAAGCTCTCATAGTCCTTTATTGTATCGAAATTTAAGCAATATATTAACTGCCAAAGGTCAACTGTATTCTGCTCAAAAGCTCCATTTTAAAATGATGGACACGGTAGATTGGGTCTTGGGAAAGGCTAGCCGGTTTTCAGAATGGAAGGAAATTTTTACTGAATCAAACTACTGTAAAAACTGTGGCTCTCTAGAATATAATTTTATTTTGCAACGGCCGGATGGTCAGTCCATTGTAAGCTGTAAAAATTGTGGCTTTGCATTTTTGCAGTTCATTCCTAAGAGTTCCAATATTCATAAGCTTTATAATAAAAATTATTATGATAATGAAGGAATTTATGGTTATAGGGCTGGCTTTTATCAGGAAGAAAAGTCTTATATGTTTATGCCTAGATTAGAATGGGTAAATAAATCTGCTATTTATGGAGAAGATAGAAGACTCTTAGATATTGGCTGCGGAGACGGAGAGTTTTTGTCTTATGCAAAGAAGTCAGGTTGGAAGGTATGTGGTGTAGAAATATCCAAGGAAGGCTATGATCTATCTGTGAAAAAGGGTATAGAAGTTTATAATGAGGAATTAAAAAAGATAAGCTTTGATGACAATTTCTTTCATGCTATTACCCTTTGGGATGTGTTAGAGCATTATATTTCCCCTAAGGATGAACTTCGAGAGATTTATAGAATATTGAAACCTGGAGGAATGGTCTTTATATCTACTCCTAACCATAAAAAGGCCAAGGTTCTGGGAAGGAATTGGCTAGGCTATAATGCTTCCTACGAACATTTATCATATTTTGAAGCTTCAACCTTAGCTCAGATGCTTATAGATATAGGGTTTAAAATAGATACATCCTTTAGCCATGAAAATAATGATTGGAATTTTAATAATATTAAAGGTATAGGCCATATACTTTTAATGTCTGCTGTGAAATAATAAGGAGGCTGCTGCACAAGAAATGAGGATTCTCATTTATCCTAGTGTGCAGCAGCCTCTTGTAAAGTATATGGATCATATAAATTCAGGATTGTCATTTGGAACTATCCAGGACCTGCTTTGAACTATTAACTAAGGAATTAAAGTACTTTCTGTTACTTTGTACAACCTTTGAATAGGGTTTGAACTGAGCTGCTTTTTCGTTATATTCTATGGCAGCCTTAAGGTTATCAAGTTTAAAATAGCATATACTCATTTCCGCATAAGGAAAATAATTATAGCAGTCATGGATTACAGAACCAAGAGTGTTCTTTGGTGTTTCTAGCTTTGCGGCAATTTGAAACCAGGCAATAGCCCGTTCATAGTCTTTATCTTCGCTGTAAAGTCTACCGAGTTCACAGCAGATCTCAGCTCTGGGAATGCCAAATTCAAAAGCTCTAAGGAGGGTTTGTACCGCTTTCTTTTTACCTACAAGTTTCCTATATATTTTTGATAAATCTATACAGGCATCTATATAATTTGAGAATAGTCCCCCATCTTCAGCAAGAAACTTCTCATAATACTTTACTGCTTCCAGATATCTTTTTTGACCATTTAGCTCTCTGGCATAGTAGAAGTAATTTCTGTGGGATAATTCCTTGCCACTTTGTATCAATTTTTCAAAGATGTCTAAGTTTCTGGAAGATCTCTGCTTTTCTTTTTTGTGAGTAACGGCAATTTCAACCTTTATAATCTTTCCTGCAGGACCAAGATATTCGTGTACAGCATCATGCCATTTAAAGTTAAGACTTCTATTCACTATCCTTTCCCTATAGTAGCTACATAGGGGCTTGCCTTGTGGATCTGAACCTAAATTATACTGCATCATAACCATTCCAATGGAAGTATCAAGCTTTTCTTTTAGCTGTTTAAGTTTCTTTCTATCCTCTTCTAAAATCACATCATCTGCATCCAGCCATAGTATAAAATCCTTTGTAGCCTTTGAAAATGAGTAATTCCTTGCTGCAGAAAAGTCATCTATCCACTGGAAATCATAAACCTTTGACGTATACTTTTTAGCAAGATCCTTTGTCTTATCTACAGACCCTGTATCAACAATAATAATCTCGTCTACAATATCCTTAACGCTGTCAAGGCAGCGGGCTAATGTTCCTTCCTCATCCCGGACAATCATGCATAGGCTTATAGTGACCAAAAAACCACCTTCTACTAAATTATTCAATACTAAGATATGAAAAAGATCTGTATTAGTGACATCACATTTAAGTCCCTTTATTTTATCAGTGAGTCAAAAAACTCTTGGTTAAGAACAACTGCAGGGTGTTTAGCTTTTAGTTGATATGCTTTCCTGTGATAGCCTAAGGCGGCATTAAGATCCCCCAAATGATAATAACAGTGGCAAAGTTCTATATAGGGAATAAACTCCCAATACTCCTCCATTACAAACATCCATGTAAGCTTAGGTCGGGGAATAGACAGGGCTAGCTTATACCAATAAACTGCTGTAGAATAATCCTTTTTATCGATGTAATGCTTTCCTATAAGGCATAATACTTCTGCACGGAGAGGCCCATGTTCAAAGCTTCGTATTAGTGTTTTTAATGCTAGTTTATCTTTATTTTCTTCCTTGTAAATTTGAGATAACTGAATGCAGGCTTCTGTATAAGGTGAATATATATCTGGCTCAATATCTAAGAATTCAAGATAATATTTTTTTGCTTCTTCAGTATTTCCTAGACCATAGTTTTCACGGGCGTAATAGTAGAGGTATTTAGGATGAAAGTTTTTAGAGCCTTCAATAACTTTTTTTAATATGGCTAGGTTTCGACTTGAATTAGCTGTAGTGCCAGTATGGGTAATAGCTATTTCTGTATGAAGGACTTTTCCGTAAAAGTTAATATGCTCGTGAATGGGATCGTACCACTGAAAGTTATTACTTCTTTTAACTAACCTTTCTCTGTAACAAGCATAGGTTTCCTCGCCGTTTCCATCTGTCTGAACTACGTATTTCATTATTACAGCATCATATTCTAGCTTAAGCTGTCCTTTAAGAAGCTTCATTTCTTCAAGATCCTTGTCCAGAACAATATCATCTGCATCTAACCAAAAAATATAATCCTTTGTTGCCTTGGAAAAAGAGTAATTACGGGCGGCGGAAAAGTCATCGATCCATTGAAAGTCATAGACCTTATCAGTATATTTATAGGCAAGGTCCTTTGTTTTATCTTTAGAACCAGTATCAACGATTATAATTTCATCTACAAGGTCTTTTACTGAATCCAAACATTTGCTAAGTACAGCTTCCTCATCTTTGACAATCATACATAGGCTTATAGTAATCATGTTGTCCTCCTGTAATAACTTAAATAGTATCTATAGTGCTATTAAGTGCTCACCCGGATGGCATCGAATGAGCACGATAATTTAAGCTTGGATATAATATTAAGGTCTTATGGTTGTATTCTTGAGTAGCAAGCGTTACAGAATTCATTTGCAATATCTACTCTTCCTTCATTTGTTGTTCTAGAGTAAATTAATACGCAAGGTGGTAATCCGCCTGGAGCAGTAACCTGAACTTCAATTTGATTACCGCTAATATTTGAAGGCGCTCCGGGATCGCCATCAAAGAAGGCATCTACTGCACAACCAGGAGTTATAGTTGTAATAGTTGTTGTTATCAGTTCGCCGTTAGTTGCAACTAGAGTTGTCTTTGGACAGGTTGCAAGGTTATAGGCAGTAATTGTAACTGGACCTACAGGATCAGGACAATTATTTAATACCTTTACTTCTAATAAGTTGTTTTGTGCGTAGAATGGTCCGGAACTTCTATTGCTATTTCCTGCACCTAGTTCATTTAATATTTGAACTATTTCAGTTTTAATTTCCTCTAAACCGAAACTAGGATCAAAGACAGCACTTTCAATAGTGGCAATTTCCTGTTTAATCTCTTCTAATCCGAAGGAAGGGTCGAAAACAGCACCTTCAATAGCGGCTACTTCAGATTTAATTTCTTGTAGACCAAAGGTTGAACTGAGTACCGCATATTCAATTGCTGCAACTTCTTTTTTAATCTCAGTTAAACCGAAGTACGGGTTTTTCAATAATTCAATAATATCCTTAAGAAGGGCTAAGAGCTTATAGGAGTCGGTACATGAATGTCCACAACAATTATCTATTTCAGCTATAGCAGCTTTTATAGCTTTAAGGCCATAATAAGGATTACAAACAGAATTTTCTATAGTCCTTACTTCTGCCTTTATTTCTCCAAGACCAACTCTGGGGTTGGTTAATATAGATTCGATTCTTTCTAGGGCAGCCCTAATGCCACGAAGAATGGGCTTATGATCTACAGGTGGCTGGTTATTGTCACCAAGGCAAGGTCCATGTTCATCATTTTCACGATTATCATCATAGGGGCGATTATCATCATGGGCTCGATTATTTTGATAATCCTTATTATTTTCATCATAATAGTGTCTATTACGGGACTTTATCCTATCCATATGCTATTCCTCCATTAGTAAATATTAAAGTGAACTTATTCTGTTCCCAATATTTATAATATGTTTTAGCGTTTGAATAGTGACAGAATGATGAAATCTACCTTATCAATTAAATTTCAAAAATTCTAGCCTTTACTAGTGATTTTTATACCAAGATTCAAGTAATTACATAAGCTACTATTAAGAGATAATTTTATGTAATAGGATGATAAAGATGAGGAATGTTGTAAATAGGTCTAGGATCTATGATGATTTAAATTTTGCAGCTAAGAACTTAGAGGATTTTTTTGCTCATGAAGTAAGGTGCAGTATTAGACTAGATAGGTTGAGTCAAATAGTTAATAGGGACATAAGTGGAGTTAAAGTTCAGATAGTAAATTTACTAAGGAAAGATAAGGAAAGTAAAACTTTTACCTTAAGTTCAGATAAGGAAACTATAATGTATAGGTCCCAGAGAGCTGACGAGAATAATCTCTATAACCATGAAGGGGAACTGATACTAGCCTTAACTAAAGAAGGACATAGAATAGTAAGAAGATATGGTCTAAAAGGTAAATTTCAGAATATGTATATTAATTATGAAAAAAAGCTAGCCTTAGTGGAAAATGATATAGAGGCCTTAAAGTATGCTATAGCAAATCCAGAGATTATAGATATCAAGCTTCTTGAGAATATCTGCAGTGATAGTGAAAAAATAAAACTATGGAGAAGAAAGGTTCATATAAACTTAAATAGACATAGACTTGCTCTAGGCAGCATTATTATAACAGACAGTGAACTGTACATCAGTAATGGGGTGTTAGATTGCAGTAGAGATTTAAGGAACTGGATCTTTAATAATAATGAATATAATTTTATATGGACTAATAAGTGGAAAAAGTGTACTAGCCTCTATCTTGAAGATGTATTTGTAAGTGAGGATAAGCTTACTGATATTAGCAGTGACCCAGGAGGGAAAGCTGCAGTTTTAATTGGCTCCCTTTCTAGGGAGGGGAAGGAACAAGTAGATAGAATTATGATAAAAAAGAGTTTCTTTAAACTTAAGGCAGAGACTAAAGCTTGTGAAACTTATATATTAAATACTAATGGAAAAGAAAATATTATTGTTAAAAATAATTTTCATGATTCTGACAAGGTTATAAAGGTTAAGGGCGGAGAGGAGCCTGTCTTTGCAATTGTATTGGCTAATTTATTTAACAATATTTCCACAAAGCTAAGAAATATTATAACTGTAGTAGCAAGTAGAAATAGGAAGTATCCTATGATAAATGGTACTAGCGTTGAAAGCGGCCAAAGTATGGAGAAACTTAAGTTTAATGCCTTAGAAGTAGGAGAAGCCTTGCTTTATTTTAGGAATAAAGGAAATGAAAATGATTTTGCTGAAGGTTGTACTATTGAAATATATGGAGATGAAAGTCGAAATTTCAATAAAAGTTTGAGCTTTCAAAATGGACGATGGCGGGAGAAAGTACCACCTAGCCTTATTGCAGATAGAGTTAATAATGATATGCAGCACAATATTCTAATAAGATTTACTCCCCAAAAAGAATGGTCTGATAATATTACAAAGATTATAGTGCTAAATAGTAGAGGAAGAGTACTTGGCAGGGATCAATACCAAGTAGATGGGGAAAGAGGGATTATAACCTTATATAATGTCCATTTTGATAAGGTTGGCAGGCCATATTTTGAGGGTCTATTGGAAACTGGAATCAATTATGTCCTAATAAAAGCTAAAGACTTTGAAGATAATTGGCTATGCCAAGATATAAGGCCCATTCAAATTGTTGAAGTGAAAAATGGTATAGGCAAGGCTGTTACAAAAATAATGGATAAGGGATCATATAAGTTAAAGGCTGCACTTATATCTAATGGTAGGAAAATAGAAATAAAAAGACCTGTAAAAATAGAAATCAGATGATTAAATCCTATTGTTAACAAGGATCAATCATCGGATTCTATAATTTCTATCTCATATAAACCGTCTGGTACTGGACAACCGTCAATAGTTAGGAGATAAAACAGTAATTCAATGTACTCACCAGGGGCATAGCTTCTTTTGCAGGAATAAAGGGAACTGCAAAATTGATCTATAGGCCTACTGACAACAAAACTGTTGCTCTCTAAATTAACTTGGATACCGTTAACCTGAGTAAGCCTTAAAGAGTATTTCCCCTGAACATTTCCGGGGATTTTAAAAGTAGTTTTTCCACAACCTTTATTAAGTGTCATTGCAAAGTGGATCTTATATCTGTAGGATTGAAAAGGGGGATTTATTATCTGAATATAAAGAGTATCTGTGTATTTGAAAGGCTTGTATGGAACAATGCTATATCTGGCTCCTCCACCTTTACTTTTAAGGATAAGACGAAAGTTTTCAAAAGGAGCATTGTTTAATATAAGACATAAATCATCTTTTTTTAATAAAGGTATACTGGGACTTAGAGAAAAGTTTATTTTATTTAAATTAATGGAATTAATTCTAAGTCTGATTGTTTTTTTAAACATGGAATTCACCTCTTAAATATGTTTTTAACGGTAAGATATTAATCCAAAGAAGAGGTTGAAAGTTTAGAGTTGTAACTGGGCTGTACAAGGCAGCCCAGTTTATATTCTACTTTTATTCTTCCAATCGAGCGTAGAAGGATACTTCGTTATTGCCTATAAGAGGAACATCGTTTTCGTCCTTTAAGGTTACTATGACATTAACATCTAATCCTGTTAAAGGATCAGGGATTACTTGAGCAAGATAAGGTTTTGTAAAGGTAACTGCAATGGTACTGTTGTTAGCATCTGGTGGATTGTTGAAGTCATAAGCTTCAGCAGATTCTTTATTAAGAGGTGTTCCATCAGCAGAATCTAATACAAAATAGTATTTTCCTGGCTCATTTACATTATAGGTGTAGTTTGCCATACCTTCTGGATTCAGAGCTTGTGAAAAGTCTACGAAAAGTTTATCGGATTTATCTCCAGATTTGTCTACATATGCAACAAGGTAGCTGCTTACATCTAATTCTTTATCTACTACAAACTCTATGGCATAATTTCCGTTTGCTGAATCGTCGGTATCTAAAGTCCAATCAGTATCTTCTATTGTAGCACTGCTTGATAGTATAAAATCAGCCTTAACTAAATCTGTAACATTACTGCTATCGGAAGTTTGTTTTACATTATAAACGATGGTTTGTATTTTATTATTTGGATCAGTGGAAAGAGGGGTTACTGATACAAGGGTTAACAGATAAAAATTTTGTGCAGCCATTTATCTTTTCTCCTTTGCTTTTTTATAGATGCCCTTAAGAAAAAATTAAAAGCATCCTAGTTTCATATTATGAAGAAAAGTATCAGAATGTGTAAGGAATTAAGTGATTTTGTTAAAAACACAGAGGTAATTATCAGTGAAAAATTAATGAAAAAAATATTATAAAAAATTATTGACATTGAAATCCTATGGTGATATTATAAACAAGTCCCATCTACTAAGGCATTAGCAAAAGGGATAAAAAACTAAAAAAATATTGACACAAGAAAATAAACGTGTTAATATAAATAAGCTGTCAGATGACAGCAAAGTGTTTTAAATCTTGGTCTTTGAAAATTGAACAGAGATTGATGAAAATTCTTTACAGAATAAATCATGGTCAGCGATTCTTTTGACAAGCGCAAGCTTGAAAAAATATTTAGCGATAGCTAAGAGATTCAAACTTTTAAATTGAGAGTTTGATCCTGGCTCAGGACGAACGCTGGCGGCGTGCCTAACACATGCAAGTCGAGCGAGGAACTTCGGTTCCTAGCGGCGGACGGGTGAGTAACACGTGGG
>FZPS01000164.1_pt121 | contig 64674 bp, 48 predicted proteins | sample 1817821 | NCBI WGS metagenome assembly FZPS01 (sample SAMEA104158645, study PRJEB21678) | metagenome | place: Germany | collected 2015-04-21
CATAGCTTTTCTCCAGTAGACTGTCTACTATAGCTGATTTGTTATCCTTATTTTCTTTTGAAAATAGACCAGGGGGTAACAATAGTAAAATAGATAAGATTAAATAAAACATATTTGCAAAAGAATTGAAGATTCATTCAAAGTTAGTCCTTTTTTTCTCACTTTTTACATAAAATTGGCAAAAGTGAGAAAAATATCTACAAGTAAGATTAATTAAAATGAGTGATTTACAGTCTGTGTGATTTCCATAAAGTATTATATCGTATTCTTTTTTATTATCTTTGCAACTCTTTAAAACAATATACAGATTATATAACTTATTTATGTTGAATTTCGTAGAAGAACTGCGCTGGCGTGGCATGATTCATGAGATTATGCCGGGTACAGAAGAGCAGTTACAGAAAGAACGCACATCAGGATATCTTGGAATTGATCCTACCGCAGATTCACTACATATTGGTCATCTGGTAGGTGTAATGATGTTGAAACATTTCCAGAGAGCAGGACACACCCCTATTGCACTTGTGGGCGGAGCAACCGGAATGATTGGTGACCCATCGATGAAGTCAGCTGAGAGAAAGCTGTTGGATGAAGATACTTTGCGCCACAACCAGGAGGCTATCAAAAAACAGTTAGCTAAATTTCTTGACTTTGAAAGTGATATACCAAACAGAGCAGTATTAGTTAATAACTACGACTGGATGAAGGATTACAGCTTTCTTAATTTCATCAGAGACATCGGAAAGCATATAACTGTGAATTATATGATGGCTAAGGACTCTGTAAAAAAACGTTTAAGCGGGGAATCAAGCGAAGGGATGTCGTTTACCGAATTCTCTTATCAATTATTGCAGGGCTACGATTTTCTGCATCTGTATAGAGAAAAAGGTTGCCGAATACAGTTAGGCGGATCTGACCAGTGGGGAAATATTACTACCGGTACTGAACTCATCAGAAGGGTTGAAGGTGGTGAGGCATTCGCCTTGGTTTGTCCACTTATAACTAAAGCTGACGGTGGTAAATTTGGAAAAACTGAAAGCGGTAATGTATGGCTTGACAGACGCTACACCTCTCCATATAAATTTTATCAGTTCTGGCTAAATATAAGCGATGAAGATGCAGATAAATATATAAAGATATTTACATCTCTTCCTAAAGAGGAAATTGATGCGCTGACTGCTGAACAGGCTGCTGCTCCACATTTACGCCCATTGCAAAGGAAACTTGCAGAAGAGCTTACAGTAATGGTTCATTCTCGTGAGGACTATAACATGGCTGTTGATGCTTCTCAGATATTATTCGGAAGATCTACTTCTCAGGCTTTGCGTAATATTGATGAGGAAACATTTATGCAGGTGTTCGAAGGTGTTCCTCAATTTACAATTTCAAAAGATAAATTGTCAAATGGTATTAAGGCAGTTGATCTGCTTACTGATGATGCAGCTGTATTTCCTTCAAAAGGTGAAATGAGAAAAACTCAGCAAGCTGGTGGGGTGATGATCAATAAAGAAAAACTGGCGAATTTTGATGAAAATATTGATCTCTCTTATCTTATAGGTGGTAAGTTTATTGTTGCCCAGCGTGGTAAGAAAAACTATTTCCTTCTGATTGCAGAATAATGTCTCCTATTATTTATGACAACAGTTTAGAAAGAGACTATAATAGCTGCTTTTTTGATAAATTGAGGTCGAAATATTTGGAACGTTAAAACTTTTATTATACTTTTGCACTTGCTTTTCACGAAGCAATTTAAGGATTGTCCCATGGTGTAATGGTAGCACATCTGATTTTGGTTCAGCCGGTTGAGGTTCGAGTCCTTGTGGGACAACACAAATAACGGCATATTTAGCAAATTTACTGCTTTATATGCCGTTTTTGTATTTATAAATATGAGTTTTAGTTAGAATATAAATTCACAATCAATCCTATCATATTTTATTTTCTAAATCTCGTGGAAATAATACTAATAAGTCGTGGAAATAAAAGCAACACTCCACCAATTAACCACATCCACCTGATATAGTCATCTAAAGTTTTCCAGGTAATAAGATCAAAACTTATGGCTTCATGTATTGTTGCCGAAACAGCAAATAGAGTACCTCCTACTATTTCTAATTTAGCAACTATAGATGCCTTTTTTACTCTCTCTTCAACTTTAATCTCTTCGGATTTGGTTAAATAAATCTCTTTATAGATAGTTTTCGACGGATCTGATCCATATCGATTATCACCTTTTGTTCCTTTCAGAAATAACAGTATAAAGTTTAAAAATGGAATTAATATCAACCACCCGGATCTGTTTATATCATGTATACGCCTTACCCAAACAGTAGTCATAGGTATCATCATTGCTAAAGGAAATATTAAAACCAAGAACTCCAGAAATGAATTTAAAATGGTTTGCTCTAAACTAAAATTGGATATAATCAGTAATACAATCCAAATGAAATATGAGACTAAAATGAAATACCAGAATTCAGAGCGACTTGCTCTTCCATTAAATTCTGTATATTTCTTCAGTGCATTCCAGTAATGCAAAAACATGCTGATTTTATTCGGTTTTATTTCAATTATTTCTTTATGTGGTTCCTCCTTTACGTTTACTTGAGTTGATATTAATTTCTTTTCTCTTGCAATCTCGGCCTTTAATATCATTTCTACTTCATAAGGATCATCTCCAAACTCTTGTGCTTTACGCCTTAAAAGTTGAATTTCTTTTTCTTCAAGATTACCCACAATAACCGCTGTATCAATATAAGGCCGTATTGCCTCTGAAACTCCAAGATACTTTTTATCTATGTTACTCATATATATTTTTCTGACGCACTTTCTAGATACTAAAATATAAAAAAAGGAGAAAGATACAGTAGTTGCAGGAAAAAAAATTAATTCATTCGTTTAATGATTTTATCCATTTTTTACCCAAATCGTAGTTAGCAAAAAAGGAAACTAAAATCCAAATATGAACCGTTGAGAATGGGATCAAGAAAAAATAAAAAACCCCGAACAAAACTGTTCGGGGCAGGAATATTTGTTTATTAAATTGGGTATTATAAACAATATTTCTTTATTTTGAGTAGCTTGCTTTTACAAACTCTGCATTGTTAAGATAGTCGTAACTTTCTTTTACACCATCAAGAGGAGTACCTGTGTATCTCTCAACTTCTACTACCATATATTTGGCACCTGCAACTTCTGCATTATTGTAGATAGCTTCAAAATCAACCTGTCCGCTCTTACCAATTTCCAGTTCATCCTTAATATGAAGTATTTCAAAGCGACCTGGATATTTATTCATGTAAGCAACTGGATCTTGGCCGCCTTGACCTACCCAATAAACGTCCATCTGATAGAATACTTTGTCTGGATCAGTATTATTAATCATGTAATCATACATCATTTCACCTTCAATTTCAGTAAACTCAAAATTGTGGTTGTGATATCCAAATCTGATACCTGCAGCATTACATTTTTCACCAATCTGGTTGAAATAATCGCAATAAGCCTGAAGATCAACAAGTGTTTTTGGAGTAGGAATCCAAGCAACAACAAGATATTTCATGCCAGCCTCTTTATGAGCCTGAATTGCGGTATCCCACCATGCCCATGTTTCTTCCCAATTGGTATCAGCAGCTGGGTCTGCAAGGGGTCTTCCTGCATGTGAAGAAAGAACTGTCATTCCTGCGTCTTCAATTGATTTTTTGAAATCTGCCGGAGACATATCATAGAATTTTCCATCATTGTAACCAGCAGCTTCTACACCTGTATATCCCATCTCAGCAACAGCTGCGATTGTACCTGTATAATCAGCTTTTATGTCATCACGTACAGAGTAAAGCTGAATGTATATGTCTTTTTTGTTTTCAACAACTGCTTCCTGCTTTTGGCCCTGATTGCAAGCAGTAAAAATAAATAGGCAGCTCAGGAATAATGCACTTAGATAAGTAGAATGTTTTTTCATTGTAATTGAATTTAAAAAAAAAGAATATTATCGCAATTCAGCAATAATATTCTTTTAATTGTTTTTAGTCTAATATTTTAACTCTAATATTTTTAAACCAAACATCATCACCATGGTCTTGTAATCCGATATAACCTTTTCTATCAGGTCCGCCACAGTTATTTAGCAATTCAAATGCGAGAGGCCATTTGTCCTGACTGAACTTACTTGCCTGAAGCATGTCTGTCCACTGCTGAGTCCATAAATGATACTCAACAACATTTTCATTATTCTGTCCATGTACTACAGTACCTTTATAAACCATAATCTTTGCACTGTTCCATTCTCCGAATGGGTTCTGATTTTGAGGTACAGCTGGAATCATGTCATAAAGAGATGCAGACTGTCTGTTGTTATCCTTGCCTAATTTAGCATCTGGGTGGTTTGCATTATCCAATACCTGGAATTCAGGAGCAGAGATATAGATTGGTTCCATTCTCTCATTTCCATTCTCGTCGGTAGTACTGATTTCTTGTGCAAGATAGAAAATACCTGAATTTCCACCTTTAGAAACCTTCCAGTCTAAAAGAAGTTCAAAGTTCTGAAACTTGTGGCTGAAGATTAAATCACCTCCATCACCATCTTGTGCTTCACCACCACCTGAACCATTAAATTTTATAGCTCCATCCTCAATTGTCCATTTGCCAGGAACTTTATCTTTTCCATAGCCTCTCCAACCGGTAAAATCTTTACCGTTGAAAATTACAATATAACCTTCACTATCAGTTTCGAATTGTGATAAATCCACCTCAGGATTATCAACTACTGTATATTGAGGAGTTCCACTTACATCTTCAGTACTTTCTGCTTCCTGAGATTTCTGTGCGCCTCCTCCACAAGCTGCAAACATTGTTGCAGCCATTAATGACGCTGCATAAAAAATTTTCTTCATAACTTCTTCAATTTAAATTATACTGGTTAATCATCTTCAAAAGAGAGGAGCGGCGTTAATATAACGCTACTCCCTCCTCATTAGTTGATTTATTACGGCATGTCTGGTAATTTCCAGCCGTTGTGATAAGTATGTTTAATCATTTCATTTGCGTACTCAACAGCATTAACAGGTTCTGTCCATGTTTTTGCAAATGTTGGGTGACCGTCTGTAATCTTGAAACCATCTTCGATGATTGTTCTTACAGTTGCATCAGAAGGAATATTAGTGAAACGCATATTTTCACCATCCCACTCAAGCTCCTGATTCAGTCCCTGAAGTCTTACAGCAAGAACTCCCATAACAACCATTTCATTAAAAGGACCTGCTTCAGAGAAAGGAGATGCTGTTTCAACACGATTTTCAGGAGATTCTTTACATGCACGTACCCAGTCCATTTCATGTGAAAGAGTAACTTCACGCTGAGTTTTTGGAGAGTTTGGTGTGCGACCTGATACTAACCATGGGTTAACACCGTAGCAACCACAAATCAATGTATCTTTAGTTCCGTGGAAAATAACACCACCACCCTGATCATTCAGGTTCTTTCCTGCAGGAACGCCTTCCGGACGCATTGGCTGAAGACCTCCGTCGTACCAGTAAACTTCTACTTCAGGCATAGCAACCTTAGGAAGATTTGGACGTGCAGGGAATGTAAATTTAACCATCTGAGCTGTAGGAGCGCAGTCAGTTAGAAGCATAGTTGAAGAAGCTTCTACTTTTGATGGGTAACCAAGGTTCAAACCTTTAAATACTGGATGTAAAATATGGCAAGCCATATCACCAAGAGCACCTGTACCAAAATCCCACCATCCGCGCCAGTTCCATGGGTGATAAATTTCATTGAAAGGACGTTTTTTTGCCGGTCCAATGAAAAGATCCCAATTCAATGTGGATGGCACTTTATGAGCTTCTTTAGGTGTCATTAAACCTTGTGGCCAAATAGGACGGTCTGTAAATGTTTCTACTTTAGTTACTTCACCAATCACTCCATCTGCGATCCAGTCGATTACCTGACGTACACCTGCACCTGATGATCCCTGGTTACCCATACTGGTAGCAACTTTATATTTCTCTGCCAGTTTGGTTAACAGACGAGACTCATAAACACTGTGTGTCAATGGTTTCTGAACATAAACATGTTTTCCCATTGTCATTGCATCAGCTGTAATGATAGCATGAGTATGGTCTGATGTAGCTACAACAACTCCGTCGATAGATTTGCCCAGTTCATCATACATACGTCTGTAATCGTAATACTTTTTAGCTTTTGGGTATTTCTCGAATACACGCTGACTATATTTCCAGTCCACGTCACAAAGACCAACGATATTCTCGCTTTGAAGGGCGTTCAGGTTTGAATTTCCCATACCTCCGATACCTACAGCAGCGATATTTAGTTTATCACTAGGTGCTTTGTAGCCCATGCTTTTTCCAAGTACCGATGAAGGTACTACAGTTAAGCCGGCAGCCGCAAGTGCTCCGGTTTCTAAAAATCTTCTTCTTGAAATGTTTGATGACATAAGTACTTTTTTTTAGGTTTCACTTATTGATAAATGTATATATTTTATACTATCTTATTTACAAATATTTAATCTATTTTTCAATAGTTTTCAGAGCATTAAAATAAATGTAATTCACTTATTTACCTTTATGGGACTACATTAGAAATACGCAATTTATATTTTTTCTTTTTCGCTTTTCATTAAATAGATGCGTAAAAGTAAGATAAATTAATTTGAAAACGAAATTTTAGGTGTAAAATTCACCCATTATTACTTATTTTAATATCTGAGAAACTTTTGCAACAAAAAGCCCCGGCAATACCGGAGCTTTTATGTATTATTATTAATTACAATGATTATTGATTTCCTTCATAACCCGGATTCTGAATCAGATTAGGATTAGCCGCTAACTGAGTATGAGGAATTGGGTAAAGCTCTTTGCTTGGATCGTTACTTGGTTCATGATCCCACCAGCTTTTTGTAACATAAGCACCAAATCGTATAAGATCTGTACGTCTTTTACCTTCGAAAATAAGCTCTCTTCCACGTTCTTCCAACAGCTCATCCATAGTCAATGTAGCAGTTGTATACTGCTCTGCTGGCCAATCTTCTTCGGTAAATGCACGCTTTCTTACAGCATTAACCAGATCAACAGCTTCCTGAGTTGCAACACCACCATTTTTGCGCATGATTGCTTCAGCTTTATTCAAATAGATTTCAGATAATCTGTAAATCATATAGTGGTTCTCGTGATAATTATCTTCATCGAGTCTTCCAGCTTTATATTTATTGAATCTAGCTCCACTGTTTTCTTCACCTTCTGCCATGCTGCCTTCACTTGTAAAGTCACCTTCACTCTCTCTTCTGATTGAGTTCACATATACAAGTGGCTCACCATTATACTCTTCAGTTCCGAGGATAGGTTCTCCTGAATCTATATCATACTGAGGTCCGAATAGGAACCATTCCTTTTTACGAAGGTCATTATCCTGATATGCATCAAATGCAGTAGGTATAACAACAAATGCATTCCAACCAGAGAAATCATAACCTAACGCTCTACTCATATTAGAGTATCCAAAGTAAAAGCCTCCCCAACCAAAAGAGAAACCACCCTGTTTACTGAAAGCAAATTGGAATAATGCTTCATCAGCAAATTTATTGGTATTAGAGAATGTCTCCAACAGATCATCAGCCAGCTTTGGTGTACCATTAACGCCACCTGCCTGACCGCTTATGATTTTATCACATGCAGCAATTGCTTCATCATACATTGGAGTACCAATATGATATTCTGCATTAAGGTAAAGTTCTGCCAACATTGCATAACCTGCAGTTTGTGATACCCTTCCCACCATTTCCTGTGAATAAGGAAGAAGTTTGGGCACATAAGTTTCAAGTTCCTGCTTTATGAAAGCAAATACTTCTTCTTTCGACTGTGTGGGAGGATTCTGTGGTTCACCAACAGTAGTAATGATAGGTACATTACCCCACAGTTCCATAATTTTCATATAGTGGAAAGCACGTAAAACATATAGTTCTCCCAATATAGCAGCCATTTCAGTATCAGAAATATCAATAGCATTATTGTCGACACTTTCCAGGTCCATTATCGCAGAGTTTACATATCCAAGACCTGTCCACATTAGAACCCAAGCATTACGCATACGGTTTTCATTTGCTGTCCAAGTGTGATAATGTTGTCTGAAGTGGTCACCTCCATCATATCCGTGTCTTCCTTTCTGTGGCCAGGCAACCTGATCTGAAGAAAGCTCAGCATGATAATAATAACCATTTTGTCCTGTTGGTGCTAACCATGCCTGCATATGAGTAAATGGCCTCAATGCAGCTTGTAAAACCTCTGTCCTATTATTATAGAAATTAGATTTATTCAGTTCACTGTAAATGTTCTCATCTAAGTCAGTACAGCTATTCAGTGTGAAAACCAATACCGCAGTGAGAAACAGAGCAATTCTATTCAGTATATTTTTTTTCATAGATTATTTATTTTTTTCTGTATGGTATTCATACTTATTAAAAACTAACATTTACTCCAATCGACCACGACTGTGTTCTTGGATAGTAATCTCTTTTGTCAACACCAGCTTCAAAACCTGTGTCCTGAAGTTCAGGGTCAACTCCTGAATAACCAGTTAAAGTAAGAATATTTCTACCTGTTACATAAAATCTTAGATTAGACACATAATCAGATTTCAATGGAACATTATAGCCTAAAGTAACATTATCTAGTTTAACGAAATCACCTTTTTCTAGATAGTAGTCAGAATACTGAGGATCATCGTTCAACTCATTATGCTTGGTAACAGCTGTTTTAAGCATATTATTTGGTAACCATTTTTTATTACCGAAATAAAGCTCTTTAAGATTAAGAATATCAAAGCCAAATTTACCTCTGAAAAGAAGAGTCAGGTCAAAATTCTTATATCTGAATGTATTATTAAGTGATGCTTGTACTTTTGGTACACCATTACCAATAATTTTAAGATCATCTTCCGAAATTTCAGAAGCTCTTGCAGTAGATCTATCTTTCTTATAGAACAACCACTTACCATCTTCATCAAAACCTGCAAATTCTTTACCATAGAAGTTACCTACTGCACCACCCTCTTCAAGTCTGAATGCCTCACCAAGGTTACCCGGTGAAGGTAATCCATAGAATGAAAGCCAGTTTGCTTTAAATACATCACTTGAAAGCTTTGTAAGTTCGTTTGTCTGGTAACTTGTTGCAAGATCGATATCCCAGCTGAAATCTTTATTATTGATAGCTACACCAGAAAGTTGAAGTTCAACTCCTGAGTTTCTGATTGAACCTACATTAGTATAGATGAAATCCCTTACATATGGTGGCTGTTGTGCATTGTAGTTATACAGCAAGTCTTTTGTATTTCTGTTATACAGATCCAAAGAACCGCTTATTCTTCTTTTAAATAATGCGAAATCAACACCAACATTTAGCTCCTGCTTCTGTTCCCAGCGAAGATCAGGGTTTGGGTTTCTTGCAGCACCATAAGTCTGATAGTAAACACCATTTTGTGGGTAAACACCACCTGTACTTAGAGTAACTAGCGACTGATAGTTAGGAATTCCCTGGTTACCAGTAACTCCATATCCTACTCTGAGCTTCAGTTCATCTATTGCATCAACATCATACATGAATCCTTCTTCCGAAATGGTCCATCCTGCCGATAATGCCGGGAAAGTACCCCATTTGTGGTTAGCACCAAAACGAGATGATCCTTCATGACGTACAATTGCTTGTAAATAATATTTATTATCAAATGAGTAGTTTACACGACCAAAGAATGCAACCAATGTATTGTCATTTTTGCTGCTTCCCATACCTGGACGTGGTAATCTGGTATTCTGTATTGCACTTCCGGCTCCAAGATTCCAATCCAAGAAAGCATCAGTTGTGAATCCATTATTATTAACATTAAAGCTTTCTTCAGTATTGTACTGATAGCTATAACCAACAAGTCCGGTTACAGTATGAACATCATTGAATGTTCTTCTATAATCTGTTGTTGCTTCAAATGTTTTGCTCCATGATAAATAGTTTGATTTAGAAGCATATCCCATTCCCTGGTAAGAAGAACCCGGTCTGTTATCCCAGTCTTTTGAAGAACGGTAGTATCTGTCGTTATAAGTATTGCGCAGATAAGAACCAAAACCTGATACCGACCAGTAATCAGTTAATTTAACCTGCAGGCGGACATCTGCTGATGTAGTTTGCTGATCTCTTTCTGATATCCTGTTAGCAAGACGAGAAAGAGGATTGTAGTTATTGTAAGCAGTTGTTTCATAGAAAGTTCCATCTTCATTATAAAGAGGAGCTGTAGGATTACGTTGAATAGCCTGCTCAAAATCACCTGTTCCACCACCAAGAAGGTTAGCCTTATTGAAATTGGTAGCAAGATTTAAAGACATTGTTAATCTGTCGTTAAGTCCTTTTTGATTAACATTAACACGTCCACCAAACTGTTCGCGAGAGTTTTCCTTAGCTATACCCTCCATATTACTATAAAATACAGATGCTCTATAGTTTGTATTTTCAGTTCCTCCTGAAGCAGCAAAATTGTGATATTGGCTTAGGTTGCTTTTATTAATCAATTCATCAAAAAGATCAGTATCAGCACCAAAATCCTGATTTTCATTAATTAAACCCTGTTTAATCAAATCTCTGAAACCAGCTGCATCAAAAAATTTTCGGTCTCTCATTTAAAATCTCATGCTGTGCATAAGATGAATAATTGAACTGAGGTGCGCCAGCGCGACCTTTCTTAGTTGTAATTAAAATTACACCTGAGTTACCACGTGTTCCATAGATAGCTGCTGCAGAACCATCTTTCAGGATATTGAAAGACTCGATATCATCAGGTTGCAGAAGATCAAGACTACCTCCTGGAATACCATCAATAACGATTAGTGGAGTTCTTGTTCCTGACAAAGAAGCAATACCACGCAACTGAATATCCATACCTGAGTTAGGGTTACTGCCTCCAACACGTGTCATGTTTAATCCTGCTACCTTACCCTGAATAAGGTCCATAGCATTTCTTACTCCTCCCTGATTAAAATCAGCTGCAGTAATAGTCTCAATAGAAGAAGTAACTTCTCTTCTGTCCATTGTACCATAACCAACTACCACAACCTCATCCAATAGTTCAGTGTCTTCTGTTAAAGTGATGTTAATAATAGATCTGCCTCCAACCTGAACATTTTGATTCTGCATACCAACGTATGACACCTCAATAACACCATTGGACGGTACTCCGGATAAGGTATACTCCCCATCAATGTTTGTAACTGTTCCGTTAGTTGTACCCTGAACAAGGAGTGTTACTCCGATCAATGGCTCACCGTTCACATCAGAAACAACACCTCTTACGGTAACATTCTGTGCAAACAAACCTAGCGATAATACCCACACAAATGCAGATAAAATCACTCTCACATGAATAGTCTTAAGTTCTTTCATTCTTTAATTTTTAAGTTAAACGACAAAATAGTTTGAGTCACGAAAAATTCGAATTTCTCATGTATTTAATAAAAATTTTTTTGTATTATTTTCACAATATGAAGAAGTTTCACACAGTTTAGTTTACATATAGCTCCAAACGTTTATAATGGAGTAGTTTTAACACATTAAAACTGTTTATTCACTAATAGTATCAATTTTTCGCAGACAATTAATATAAAGCAAACTTTATTACGTAAAAAGGAGCCAAAGAACCGACATTTTAACATTTAATGCTATTAATCTATTGTGACCTAATAAATTAATATTATTTAAAATCACACCCCTATATTATTTATGTAAATAATATGATAATAAATACTTGTTTATTTTTATATTATGTGTAACTTTATCACACACAAATAAGATATAATAAAGCACAATAATGAATCAAAACAGTTTTTTAGGTATAATAGAACAGAGTATTAGAAATAACTGGGATCTGCCTGCTATGACAGACTACGAGGGAAAGACTTTATATTACAGAGATTTCGCTCGTGAAATTGATAAACTTCATGACATTTTTAAAGTAGCCGGTGTACAACGGGGAGATAAAATCTCACTTTGCGGAAGGAACAGCTCTAACTGGGCTATAGTCTTTTTCGCAACACTGTCATATGGTGCTGTATCTGTAAATATCTTAAATGAATTTGATATAAGCAGTGTACAGTTTATTGTGGATCACTCCGATTCTAATCTATTTTTTGTAGATGAAAGTATCTGGAGTGGAATTGATGAAACCAAAATTCCTAAAGCAGAAACTGTTTTCTCTTTGGATAATTTCTCATTACTGAAGTCTGTTTCAGATGACTTGAAACAATTTATTTCTAATGCTTCTGACTATTTTACTGAAAAATATAGTAAAGGCTTTTTTGTAAATGATATAAATTTCAGAACAGACAAGCCTGAAGAGCTGGCATTAATCAACTACACCTCAGGCACCACCAGTAGTCCAAAGGGTGTAATGCTTCCCTATAGAAGTCTATGGTCAAATACCAAGTTTGCAATGGAAAATGTGAATTTCCTTCTGCCCGGGGATAATGTAGTATGTATGCTGCCAATGGCACACACTTATGGTCTTGCATTCGAGATTCTGAATTCCATAGCAATAGGCTGTCATATCCATTTTCTTGGAAAAACACCTTCTCCAAAGATTCTTAAGGATGCATTTACAAAAACAAAACCCAAGCTGATTCTTGCAGTACCACTTATTATTGAAAAAGTTGTCACTAAGGTAGTATTCCCAAAACTGAAAAAAGGTTCAGCTGCTACTCTTAAGAAAATACCATTACTGAATGTTCTTGTATTTTCAAAAATACGTAAGGGGATGATTGAGTTTTTCGGAGACAATCTGGATGAAGTTGTTATTGGTGGAGCTGCTTTAAACAAAGATGTTGAAAATTTCCTGAAGAAGATAAAATTTCCTTTTACAGTGGGATATGGTATGACTGAATGCGGACCTCTCATTTCTTATGCTTACTGGAAAGAGTATAAGAAACGTTCTTCAGGTAAGGTTGTAGACAGAATGCAGGTTAAAATTGATTCAAGTGATCCTGAAAATGTTGTTGGTGAAATACTGACCAAGGGAAGTAATGTTATGCTTGGTTACTATAAGAATGAGGAAGCAACTAAAGAGACATTTACTGCTGATGGATGGCTAAAGACGGGCGATCTTGGTACTATGGATAAAGACAATTTCATCTTTATCAAAGGCCGAAACAAAAATATGCTTTTAGGTCCTTCAGGTCAGAATATCTATCCAGAAGAGATTGAAGAGAAGCTTAATAGCTCAGATTACATTAGCGAGGTCCTTGCAATTGAAGAGAATCATAAGATTGTAGCACTAATAGTACCTGATAAAGATGTGCTTGAGTCAGAAGGTGTAAAAGAAGAGCAGTGGAACTCTTTCTTCTCTAAAATAATTGATGATGTGAATTCCTCACTTCCTAATTATAGTCAGATTTCATCTTTCCGCATTCAGGAAGAAGAGTTTGATAAAACACCTAAAAGAAGTATTAAGCGATTTAAATATCAGAAGTAACGTATTAAAAAGTAAAATGATTGTTTTTTCGAAGTTTTACATTATTCAATTAAAGAATTTGTACTACATGAAAAAACAATCATTTTTTATTTTATATTAAAAATATCCCGTTTAATATTCGTCCCAGCTTTTAATCTGAACATCATCGAGATCCATTGTGCAAAATGCAGTAATAAATGCACTTGCCAATCTTGCATTTGTAATCAACGGAATATTGTAATCTATTGCACCGCGACGAATTATATAGCCGTTGGTTAACTCTCTGCGAGTAACATCTTTTGGAATATTTATAATGAGATCGAATTTCTTATCAGCTATCATTTTCTGAATATTGTTCTCTCCATCTTCATCAGGCCAGTTTACTTCGATAGCGTTTATGCCGTTATCAACGAGAAACTTCTGGGTACCGTGACTAGCATATAATTCATAATTCCTTTCTGCCAGTAGTTTACAAGCATCAAGCAGATCAACTTTTGATTTCATCTCTCCTGAAGAGATCAGAATTGCTTTTTCAGGAACTTTATATCCTACAGAAAGCATCGATTTTAGTATTGCTTCTGAAAAATCATCACCAATACAGCCAACCTCACCAGTTGATGCCATATCAACACCCAATACCGGGTCGGCATTCTGTAGTCTTGAAAATGAGAATTGCGATGCTTTAACACCAATATATTCAAGATCGAAGACTGAACTGTCCGGTTTTGTATAAGGTGCATCCAGCATTATTTTTGTCGCCGTTTCAATAAAATTCTGCTTTAATACCTTTGAGACAAAGGGGAAGGAGCGACTTGCCCTCAGGTTACACTCTATAACTTTGATCTCGTTGTTTTTAGCTAGATATTGAATGTTGAAGGGACCGCTTATATTAAGCTCTTTAGCAATCTGTTTTGAGATCTTCTTTACACGACGCATGGTCTCAAAATAGATCTTTTGAGCAGGAAATACCAGTGTTGCATCACCTGAATGAACACCAGCAAATTCTACATGTTCAGATATTGCATACTCAACAACTTCTCCATTCTTCGCAACTGCATCAAACTCGATCTCTTTTGCGTTCTGCATAAAGCTTGACACTACAACCGGATGTTCTTTAGAGACGCTCACAGCCATTTCCAGGAATGTACTCATCTGATCTCTGTCATAACAAACATTCATAGCAGCACCTGAGAGTACATATGATGGTCTGATAAGTAAAGGAAAACCAACCTCATCAATAAAAGCATCAATCTCTTCTTTACTACTAGCCTCTTTCCATCTTGGCTGATCAATGCCAAGCTCATCCAGCATGCCGGAAAATTTATGCCTGTTTTCTGCCCTGTCAATATCTGTAGGCTGAGTTCCGAGAATAGGAACATTTTGGCGGTAAAGCTTCATTGCCAGATTATTAGGAATCTGTCCTCCAACTGAAAGTATAACCCCCTTAGGAATCTCCACATCAATAACATCAAGCACTCTCTCGAAAGTAAGCTCATCAAAATAGAGTCTGTCACACATATCATAATCGGTAGAAACAGTCTCAGGATTATAATTTATCATTACTGAGTCATACCCAAGCTCACGAGCAGTTTGCACTGCGTTTACAGAACACCAGTCGAACTCTACAGATGATCCTATCCTGTATGCTCCTGAACCTAATACTATTACTGACTCCTTACCCTCCTCTTTGTATGGAATATGTGGTTTAACTTCTCCATAGGTGAAATATAGATAGTTTGTTTTATCAGGATGGTCAGATGCCACAGTATAAATTCTGCGAATTACAGGAGTGATATTCAAACTTTTCCTGTGATTGCGGACTCGTATCTGCTCATTCTCCATATTACCATCAGGTTCCTCAATTAACCTTGCAATCTGGAAGTCAGAGAATCCAAGTCTTTTTGCTTCACGAAGTACATCTTCAGGAAGCTCCTCTATCTTGTTGTATGAAGATAAAACTTTGGAGTATTTATGAATATTTTCAAGCTTTTCCAGAAACCAGGGATCAATTTTGGTAAGCTCTTCAATTTGTTCAACACTATAACCTTTTTCAAAAGCATCAGCAATTGCAAAAATACGCAGATCGGTAGGTTTGGAAAGGGACTCTTCAATATTGTCGAAAGTGATCTCTCTGTTGCCAACAAAGCCGTGCATCCCCTGCCCGATCATTCGCAAACCTTTCTGTATGATCTCTTCAAATGACTGACCAATTGACATTACCTCACCTACTGACTTCATTGAAGATCCAATCTCGTGACTTACACCGTAGAATTTGTTTAGATCCCAGCGAGGAATCTTCACAATCATATAATCTACCTTAGGTGCTGTGTAAGCTGAGTTGGGTGTACCCATTTCACCAATCTGATCTAAAGAATAACCTAAGGCAAGTTTTGTAGCTACAAATGCAAGAGGATAACCTGAAGCTTTTGATGCAAGTGCAGATGAACGACTCAATCGTGCATTGATCTCGATAATCCTGTAATCATTTGTCTCAGCATTAAATGCATACTGTATATTACATTCACCTACTATACCAATGTGGCGAACAACTCTCCTGGCTACATCTTCCAATAGTTCAATCTGATCCTTACGAAGTGTGATAATAGGTGCAACAACAATACTCTCACCTGTATGAATACCCAGTGGATCAAAGTTTTCCATAGGTACTACAGTAAAGCAGTGGTCGTTTTTATCCCTAATCACCTCAAATTCAATTTCCTTCCAACCTTTGAGACTCTCCTCTACCAGTACCTGATTAGAGAATGAGAGTGCACTTTTACACAACTCAACAAACTCTTTCTTATTTGCACAGATACCTGAACCCTGTCCTCCTAATGCATATGCTGAACGGAGCATAATAGGAAAACCAATTTCATTAGCAGCTTCAAGAGCTTCATCGAGCGACTCAACAGCTCTTGATTTTGGCGTTTTTGCCTCAATCTCATCAAGTTTCTTCACGAACAGATCACGGTCCTCCGTAATCATAATCGCTTCAACGGAAGTTCCCAGTACCTTCACATCATACTTTGCAAGTATACCACTCTGGTAAAGCTCAGTTCCACAGTTTAATGCTGTCTGTCCCCCAAATGCCAGAAGTATTCCGTCAGGCTTCTCTTTTTGTATAACCTTCTCAACGAAATAGGGAGTTATAGGCAGGAAATAAACCTTATCGGCTACACCCTCTGATGTTTGTATAGTAGCAATATTAGGGTTTATTAATACTGTTTCAATACCCTCTTCACGCATAGCTTTAAGAGCTTGCGAACCTGAATAGTCAAATTCACCCGCTTGTCCGATTTTAAGGGCTCCGGAACCCAGTAGAATTACTTTCTTAATAGATTGATCCATTTATATTATATTTTCTGAAATATTAGTCTGCTTAATTAATCATAACTTAATTAACAGCCTGATTTTAATTATACTCTCCCCAATGTTTAATTTTAATATTATCCTGCGAGATTCTGCAGAAAGCTTTAATAAAAGCACCTGCAAGTCTTGCATTTGTAATCAGAGGAATATTATAATCAATTGCTCCTCGCCTGATTCTGTAACCATTTGTAAGCTCTCTTTCAGTCAGGTTTTTTGGAATATTTATAATCAAGTCGAATTTTTTATCGGCTATCATATCATTTACTTTCAGTTCTGCATTTTCATCATCAGGCCAGGCAACAAAGGTACTCTCTACCCCATTCTCTTCCAAAAACTTTTGAGTACCACCGGTTGCAAATAGATTATAACCATTTTTCCTGAGCAGGCGGCATGCATCAAGCAGTGCTACTTTTGACTTTGTACCTCCCGAGGATATCATAATATTCTTTTCAGGAATCCTGTAACCAACGGCCAGCATCGAAGTGAGCAAAGCATCATCAAAATTACTGCCAATAGCTCCCACTTCGCCTGTAGATGCCATATCAACACCAAGTACAGGATCGGCTTTCTGCAGTCGTGTGAATGAAAACTGAGGTGCTTTAATACCTACATAATCAAGATCGAAAGCCGATTTTTCAGGTCTCTCCACCATTATATCAAGCATCACTTTAGTTGCTAACTCAATAAAGTTTATTTTCAAAACCTTAGATACAAATGGGAAAGATCTTGATGCTCTCAGGTTACACTCGATAACTTTTATATCATTATCCTTAGCTAGGAATTGGATATTGAATGGTCCTGATATATTTAACTCTTTTGCGATTTTACGAGTTATCTGTTTTATTCGTCTTACTGTCTGCACATAAATCTTCTGAGCAGGGAACAAAATGGTAGCGTCACCCGAGTGAACACCGGCAAATTCTATATGTTCTGAAATCGCGTATGCTACCAGTTCACCATTCTGTGCTACAGCATCCATCTCAATCTCTTTAGAATCTTCAATAAATTCTGATACCACCACAGGATATTTGCTTGAAACTTCAGTAGCCAGGGTTAGGAATCTTTCCAACTCTGTTTTATTGGAACAGACATTCATTGCGGCACCTGATAAAACATATGATGGTCTCACCAGCAATGGGAATCCAACTTCATCAACAAACTGATGAATCTCATCAAGTGTAGTAAGCTCCTTCCATCTGGGCTGATCAATCTCAAGTCTGTCGAGCATAGAGGAGAACTTATGACGATCCTCTGCGTTATCTATACTTTTTGCAGATGTCCCCAATATATTGACACCGGAATTATCCAGTCTGACCGCCAGATTATTAGGAATCTGTCCTCCTACAGATACAATTACTCCATATGGATTCTCAAGCTCTATTATATCCATAACCCTCTCATATGAAAGTTCATCAAAATAGAGTCTGTCACACACATCATAATCAGTTGATACCGTCTCAGGATTATAGTTGATCATTACAGAGCGGTAACCCTCTTTACGTACGGTATTCAGTGCGTTAACCGAACACCAGTCGAATTCTACCGACGACCCTATTCTGTAAGCACCGGAACCCAGTACAATCACCGAGCGGTGGTCACCCAAGTACTTAACATCACTCTCTGCTCCATTATATGTCAGATATAAGTAGTTTGTCTGTGCAGGAAACTCTGCAGCTAAAGTATCTATTTGCTTAACGAATGGAACTATTCCAAGTTTCTTCCTGTATGCTCTTATATTGAGAGGATCATTTTCACTGATATTTTCTTTATAAAGAGCTTTAGCTATCTGATAATCTGAAAAACCTTGCTGTTTTGAAAGTCTCAGTAATTCGATAAACTTGTTAAGCTGATTATTTTGATTCTCATTATATTCATGAAGTTTACTATCTCCATTTCCAATAACTTCATTAATATCTGCATTCAGATCTATTCTTTCAGAATCCAGTTGTTCAAGCTGTTCGGCAGTGTCAACAATCTTGCGTAATTTATTCAGGAACCATCTGTCAATTTTGGTCAGATCATGTATCTGATCAACTGTATATCCCTTTCGGAAAGCTTTACTGATAACAAATATACGCTGATCTGTAGGCTCCCTTAAAGCCTTATCTATATCCGGAATTACCAGTTCTTTATTTTCCACAAAGCCATGCATGCCCAGACCAATCATTCTGAGTCCTTTCTGAATTGCTTCTTCAAAAGTGCGGCCAATTGACATGATCTCGCCAACCGATTTCATACTGGAACCGATCTCTTTTGAAACACCGCTGAATTTACCTAAATCCCAACGTGGTATTTTTACAACTATATAATCCAGTGCCGGTTCAAAGAAGGCACTTGTGGTTTTAGTAACCGAGTTTTTAAGATCGAAGAGTCCATAACCGAGTCCCAGTTTCGCAGCAACAAATGCCAGCGGATAACCAGTGGCCTTGGAAGCAAGAGCAGATGAACGGCTCAGTCGCGCATTTACCTCAATAACTCTGTAATCTTCTGATTCAGGGTCGAGGGCGTACTGAACATTACACTCTCCAACAATTCCGATATGTCTCACAATTTTAATTGCCAACTCACGAAGTTTATGATACTCGGAGTTGGTAAGGGTTTGTGAAGGAGCAACTACTATACTTTCTCCAGTATGTATGCCTAATGGATCAAAATTCTCCATATTGCACACTGTGATACAGTTGTCGAATCTATCTCGTACAACCTCATATTCAATCTCTTTCCATCCTTTTAAAGATTTCTCTATAAGTAGTTGGTCAGAATAATTTAATGCTTTTACTGACAGCTCTTTCAGCTCTTTTTCATTATTGCAAAAACCTGAGCCCAATCCACCAAGTGCATAAGCAGCCCTCACAATTACAGGATATCCGAGCTTTTCCGCTGCTTCAAGTGCTTCATTAGTAGTAGAAACAGCGTAACTCTTGATTGTCTTAACATCAATCTGATTGAGCTTCTTTACAAACAGATCGCGGTCCTCAGTATCCATAATTGCCTGCACGGGAGTACCCAGCACCTTTACACTATATTTTTCAAAGATACCCGACTTATACAGCTCTACTCCGCAGTTAAGTGCAGTCTGACCACCAAATGCCAAAAGAATTCCATCTGGATTTTCTCTTTCAATTACCTTCTCCACAAAATAGGGAGTTACAGGTAAGAAATATATTTTATCGGCCACACCTTCAGATGTTTGTACCGTTGCAATATTTGGATTGATAAGGATAGTTTCAACTCCCTCTTCACTTAGTGCTTTAAGTGCCTGAGAGCCTGAATAGTCAAACTCTCCCGCTTCACCTATCTTCAGGGCTCCAGAACCCAGCACCAATACTTTTTTTATATTATCTAAAATCTGATTTGTCATAAATCACAATAATTTTACAAACTCGTCAAAGAAATAGCGTGTATCATTTGGACCTCCATTTGCTTCCGGATGAAATTGTACTGAGTAAAATGGTTTTGATTTGTGCCTGATACCCTCATTGGTTCCATCATTCAGGTTAACATACCATGGTTCCCACTCTTTGCCTAAACCCTTATCATCTACTGCATACCCATGATTCTGGGATGTAATGAAACATTGATTACTCCCTACTCTTCTAACCGGTTGGTTATGGCTTCTGTGTCCATATTTAAGCTTATATATTTTTGCTCCGGCTGCTTTAGAAAGCAACTGATTTCCCATGCAAATTCCGAATATTGGTTTATCACTATTCATCGCTTTGCGGATATTTTCAACTGTTGCTATACAGTGGTCAGGGTTGCCGGGACCGTTTGAAATCACTACACCATCAAAATCTATTGTATTGAAGTCATAATCCCAGGGCACACGTATCACTTTTACTCCCTGCTTAATAAGTTCTCTCAGAATATTTAGTTTGACGCCGCAGTCTACAAGTACTACCTTTTTTACTCCATCCCCATACTCAATTACCTCTTTACAGCTTACTTCTGCAACCAGATTTGTAAAATCAGGATTGTAAAAACCATCTTTACTTATGTTGACTTCTGCCTTGCTTGCATCTTTTGTTTTTTCTGAAACATGACTCTCATCAAAAACAATCTTTCCCAATAGTGAGCCTTCTTCACGAAGTATTTTAGTGAGTTTACGGGTATCTACATCGCAAATACCCGGGATATTCTCATTCTTAAGCCATTCTCCAAGGCTTTCAATTCCGTTCCAGTGAGAGTATTCAGAAGTATAATCCTGTATTATCAACCCTGAAGCAAGAATATGTTCAGATTCAAAAAAATCGGAAATTCCGTCTGTTTCGCCTTTGGCTGGAACTCCGTAATTTCCGATTATTGGATAAGTTAGTGATAATATTTGTCCTTTGTAGGAGGGGTCTGTCAAGCTTTCGGGATAACCTACCATTGAAGTACTGAAAACAACCTCTCCCGATGTCGGCTTTTCAGCCCCAAACGATTTTCCTTGAAAGACCATCCCGTTTTCAAGGATCAATCGCACCGGTGTTAATTTGTGCATAGTGCGAGCATTAATTTTGTTTGATATATACTATGTGATATTAGGGTACAAAGATAGAAAAAATATTTTGAAGTAATAGATAGTAATTGAAATGTAATAGCATTTAGAAGTTCTAAATTTTATTTATGCAAAAGATGATAAATTATAAAAAAGATCTTTTTTCCTGCTATGAAAACAATTATTTACTTTAATCATTATATTTGTAAAAAGCTTTTATATAAAACATTTCAATATTTGACAGTTATATAAACTTTTTCAGTATGATTTAAAATCATATATTTATAATCAAAAACCTAAAAAACAGGATTATGAAAAACTGGATTGTAGAATCTATAATTTTAGCGATCGCACTATTGGCGTTTGGAATTTTATTAAACAGAGGTATTAACAACTTTACAGATCGCGACCGCGTTGTAACTGTAAAAGGACTTGCAGAGATGGAGGTGCCGGCAGATAAAGTTATCTGGCCTTTGATGTATAAAGATCTGGGAAATGATCTGACAACTCTTTATACAAATATTCAAAGTAAAAATAGAACTATTGTTGATTTCCTGAGGTCGAACGGTATTACAGATGATGAGATAAGCATAGCTCCACCTGAAATAATTGATATGGAGGCTGAACGTTACCTTAACCAGGCAATTCAGTACAGGTATAATGCAACCTCTGTGATAACTGTTACTTCTAATAATGTGGATCAGATTCGCAAACTAATTTCGGAGCAGACAGAATTGCTTAAACAGGGGGTTGCAATAACAGGTGGTGATTATAGATATAATACATTATATGAATTCACAGGCTTGAATAGTATCAAGCCCGCTATGATTGAAGAGGCAACTAAAAACGCGAGGGAGGCTGCAGAGAAATTTGCTCTTGACTCCGGAAGTAAGCTGGGTAAAATAAGAAATGCATCTCAGGGGCAGTTTACCATTACAGACCGAGATGCAAATACTCCATATATTAAAAACGTGAGAGTTGTGACTACTGTAAATTATTATTTAAAAAATTAATTATTTATCATAGCGAGAATCGATTTCCCTCTTCTATAAATTTTTCGTATCTCTCTTTATTGAAGGTGTAGTAATATGCCCCCCTCCTGGAGTTTACTTTATCTTTCTCGTCAAGTTTGTCGAGAAGATTCATGTTGCTTAGCTTTTTCCTGAAATTGCGTTTGTCTAATTGCATTTGATAAATGGCTTCATATAGATCCTGTAGTTCAGTAAGCGTGAATTTTTCATCGAAAAATTTAAATACAATCGGCTGATTTGAGGCTTTATATTGCAAAAGCTTTATAGCGTCTTCTACCATTTTGTTATGATCAAAAACAAGCTTTGGCAATTTACTTACACTTAGCCATTTTGCATCATACTTTTTTGCAAGTGATGTATTGAAATTTTCGGCATTGACTAAAGCGTAGTAAGCAACAGAGACTACTCTACCACCTGAATCACGGTCTACATCACCATACGCACCAACCTGTTCCATATATATATCTTTGTGGCTTGTATAACGAAATAGTATTTTTTCAGCAGCTTGATCAAGACTTTCCCCATTTTCCATAAACCCACCCATCAGTGACCATTCGTTTTTCAAGGGTTCTACAGGTCTGCGGGTTAATAATACATTAAGTTCTTTATCTTGAAATCCAAAAATAATACAATCAACTGCAATGAGGAATTTATCATTGTTTTCGTAGTATGTTTGTAACATAGTAGGTAAGGTAAAAAAATTATGTTTAAAAAAAAGTTGGAAGCCGGAACAAATAGTAGCTCCAGGCTTCCAACTAAATTTTAGTTGATAAAATTATAGTTTGCGTGCACCGTCGCTGATAACAACGTCATACACTTTTGGTTCATGACCATACTTTTCTTTAAATTGTTTTTTTGCATCTGCAATAAATGAGTCGTACAACTCATCTTTTACAAGGTTAATTGTGCAACCGCCGAAGCCGCCACCCATTACTCTTGAACCGGTAACGCCATGCTCTTTGGCAATATCGTTAAGGAAATCGAGCTCTTCGCAGCTAACTTCATAGAGTTTACTCATACCGTGATGGGTTTCATACATCTTTTGACCAACGGTTTCATAATCTCCCTGCTGAAGTGCATTACTTACATCAATCACACGTTGAGTTTCCTCTATTACATATTTAGAACGCATGTAATCTTCTTCCGAGATTTGATCTTTAACTTCATTAAGCATGTCCATTGATGCATCACGAAGGAATTTAACTTCCGGATGAAGTTTGCTTATAGTTGCAGCTGTATTTTCGCATGATGCACGACGTGCATTGTATGCTGAAGATGCTAGCTCATGCTTAACAAGTGTATCTAACAGAACTAGTTTATAGCCTTTCGGATTAAAAGGGAAATATTCATATTCCATTGTTTTGGTGTCTAAACGAATAAGATGACCCTCTTTTCCAAAGATTGAAGCAAACTGATCCATAATACCACACTTTACACCAACATAATTATGTTCGGTGCTTTGACCAATGCGTGCAAGCTCAAATTTATCAATTCCCAGGTTCAGTAAATCGTTAAGAGCGAATGCGTATGTACTCTCCAGTGCTGCTGATGAAGACATACCTGCTCCAAGTGGAACATCACCTGCAAAAACAGTATCAAATGCTTTTACTGTGCCTCCTCTTTTTATTATCTCACGGCATACACCAAAAAGATACTTTGCCCAGCCTTCATTTGGAGCATCCTCCTCAATAAGACCAAATTCTGAGCTTTCGTCCAAATCAATTGCGTAAGCTCTTATTTTATCTGTACCATTGAATCTGATGGCAGCTATCATACCTTTGTCGATAGCTCCCGGAAATACAAAACTTCCGTTATAATCGGTATGTTCCCCAATTAAGTTTACACGTCCGGGGGACGTGTAAACTTCAGGGTTTTCATTATTGAATTTCTCTTTGAATATCTTAATTACTTGTTCTTTTGTCATATTTAATTTTTAAAGTTTAGGAAAAGGATCTAATCCTTATTCTGTTGCTCTTTTGTTTACTTTAGATCCTATTAGGCCGTAGAATAACAGATAAGCCAGTGCAGCAATAATTAACCAGTAACTAGAAATGTATCCTACAGCATCTGCAATGCCACCCTGGATTGCAGGAAGAATACCACCACCGCAAACCATAGTCATGAAAATACCTGCAGCTGCCGGTGTATATTTACCCAATCCTTCAACTGCAAGATTGAATATACTTCCCCACATAATTGAAGTACAAAGACCAACCAATACAAAGAACAGTGCATTGATAGGCACTTCGGCCAAACCAAATGAAAGAGCACCTTCAGCAGATCTTTGTAATACAGGAAGTTCAACAAGGTTGGTTGTTGGTGAGAAGATAGCAGCCAGAACCAGTACCAATCCCACTATTGAGAGAGAGCTGAGCATAGTCTTGCTTGACACCTTGCTTCCTAGTGATGCTCCAACCAAACGGCCGATTAACATAAGGAACCAGTATGTACCTGTAACAAATCCTCCGATAGTGGCACCTACAGATGGCATCTCTTCAAGCCAGTACAACATGATGTAAGGGTTACCAACCTCAATACCAACATAGATGAATATGGCTATTGCACCTAATACGAAATGTTTGAATTTAAGGGCACCTGATATCAGACTTCCCATTGATTCCTTTGATTCGGTAATGTGTGGTTCAGGAATATTTACTGACCATAATACAAAGAATACAACTGCAAATACGCCCATTGCAATATACATAACAGGGAATACGTCGCTGATTCTTGCACTTACAGCATCACCAATAAGGATACCTACGAAAGCAGGTGTGAAAGTAGCCATCAATGAGTTGAAAGATCCACCAATTTGAATCAGCTGATTTCCTTTGTTACCACCACCACCTAATGTATTCAACATTGGGTTTACTACGATGTTTAATAAACACATAGAAAAACCTGCAATAAATGCACCAAGCAAATAAATAGTAAAGGCTAAAGATTCAGGTGAATGTCCTGATAGGAATTGCACTAATACTCCTATGAAACCTACAGCAACTGCAATAAGGGCAGTTTTCTTATAACCTACACGTTGCAATAGAATACCACCCGGTATACCCATTACTGCATAAGCAATGAAATTGGCAAGGTTTCCTAATAGTCCAAGGAAATTTGATACAGCAAACTGTTGTTTTAATACTAATCCCATTGGTGCGGCCAGATTGGTCACAAATGCGATCATTCCGAAAAGTGCGATCATCATAATAATTGGCACTATCCGATTCTTGTTTTGAGTAGTAGTGTTCATACTTTTAATTTAATTAATGATTTTATATTACTTTTTGACTAAATTTATACTTTTACAATTGCCTGTTTTATAGGTTCTTATTATCTTATTTTAAAGCATTACTCTACAGAAAATCTAAAATCTGTTCTTGAGCTAAACGTTTCCCCCGGCTCTAATATAACCGATGGATAATCAGGTTTATTTATGCTGTCGGGAAAATGTTGCGTTTCAAAACAGACAGATGATCTCTCAGGGTAATTATGACCATTCTTGCCAATGAAGTTTCCTGTAAGCCAGTTAGCAGTATATAGCTGAAGTCCCGGTTCCGTAGTATATATATCCATTCTGATACCGGTCTTGGGAGATTTGCAATAACCTGCAAAAGAAAACTCTTCTGAGCTATTCTTATTTAATACAAATGTGTGATCATATCCTTTACCAAATCTCAGTTGCTCGAAATCATCATTTATTCTTTTACCTATTTCAACCGGAGTTGTAAAATCCATTGGAGTATCCTTTACAGGTTCAGGATCTCCATAAGGAATTGCAGTGTTATCTGTAGGGAGATATTTATCTGCATTCAGCATAAGAATATGATCTCCAACATGAGGATCACCTTCGCCGGAAAGATTGAAATATGAATGATTCGTGAGATTGAGTATTGTGGTTTTATCTGTTTCAGCTTTATAATCAATTCTGAGTGTGTTATCTTCTGTTATAGTATATGTAACCCATACAGAAAGATTACCTGGGAATCCCTCTTCTCCATCAACAGAGAGATAATATAATTCAATGCTGTTTTCTGTGAGTTTTGTTACCTCCCATACAACTGAATTAAATCCTTTAATACCACCATGTAGGGAATTGGGACCGTTATTGACTGTAAGCTTATACTCTTTGCCATTCAGATAAAAAAGGCCGTTGGCAATTCGATTTGCTGTTCGGCCACATATTGCTCCAAAATAGGGTTCTTCTGAATCGAGATAGTCATTGATATTGGGATGTCCTAAAACAATATCCTGAAAAAAATCATCTTTATCCGGTACCATCAGTGATACTATTTTAGCGCCATAATTTGTAATCGTTACTTCACTTCCAACTTTGTTTGTTAGAATGTATAATCCGGTTTGCTTGCCATCTACGATTTTTTCAAAAGCTTCACCAAGCAAACCGGACTTGCTATACATTTTGTTCATGTTATTTTCTTGGTTTTTAAATTAAGATAAGGATGAAGATTGATTTTTTAAATTGGTGTAAAATTAACACAGTTAGTATTAACTACCTAACATTTTTTTGTGTTATAAAACATAATATAGCGATTTTAACAAATCATATTACTACACCTTTCACATCCATCTTCCTCGTTATCAAAACTTTATCAATTTTATTACCATCAACATCCATAATCTCGAAAATAAGATTGTTATACTCAAACTTATCACCGACACCTGGAATCTTATTAATACAGGTAAAAACGAAACCTGCAACAGTAGAATAATCAATTTTATCGAAGTCGACTATGAAGTCTTCGTCAAATTGAGTTAATATTTCAATTGGTGCCTCTCCGCTTACCAACGCAGAATTATCTTCCCTAATAAATATAAGTGGTTCAGTTGATTCTACATCCGTTTCCTCAGGAACATTACCTACAAGATTTTCAAAAATATCATGAATTGTAATAATACCATCGAGGCTGCCATACTCATCTACAACAACTGCAACGAACTTATAACTGTTCTTGAAGTTCTCAAGCACTTTCTGGGCTCGTACGGTATTTGGAACTATAATTGGCTCCATTATCAGCTCTTCAATTGTGAAATCTTCCTTGCTGTTAAGTCGCATAAGAAAATCACGCATTGATATGATCCCTACAAAATCATCTATTTTTTTTCTGCATGCAAGTATCTTACTATGCTTTGTCTGTAGTAATTGTTCAATTACCTCTTCCTTGCTTTTACTTATATCCACCCATTCTACATCTGTTCTGTGGGTCATTAGATGTCTTGCACGTTTATCTGAAAAATAGAACACCTGTTCGTGGATGATATTTTCCTGAACATCAATTATACCTTCATGAGAAGCAGTTTTTAGCATAGCACGCAATTCCATTTCTGAAATTACATCTTCCTTTGGTTTCAATCCGATTAACCTGTTGATAAAACCGGTAGAAAAAGAGAGAAGCTTGACAAAGGGATAAAAAATAATACTTACTGCATAAATAGTTGGAGCTACTGCCACTGCCATTTTTTCTGAATAATTCAGAGCTATTGTTTTGGGCACCAGCTCGCCTATTACAATGGAGATATAAGTGATCAGAAATACAACGGTCACCATTGATATCCCTTCTGCAAAAGGAGCAGTGAATGCGAATTGATCGAAAAAGGGCACCAGTTTGCCTGCGAAGGCCTGACCTCCGTAAGCACCATTTATAATACCTATTAAAGTAATTCCTACTTGTACTGAGGATAAAAAATTATCAGGGTCGGACTGAAGCTTCAGCGCACGAGAAGCTCCGTTTGAACCATTCTTATATGCTGATTCCAGTTTGTTTTTCCTCGCTGAGACTATTGCTATCTCGGAAAGGGCAAAAAAACCATTTAGCAGAATCAGCAAAAGAATGATGATAATATCTATCCACATAATATAATGATAGAAAAATTACTTGAATTTATTACCACAATGGCGTTGGATAAGTACCATTATCTGATAGTTCTTTCAATTTGGCTACAACATCTGGTCTGTCTTCAGCATATGTTACTCCAAACCATTTTGAAGGTGTATCCAAGACCCTAACTTTAGCTGTTTTATTAACTATCAAATGGTTTACTAATAAAGGAATAAAAAATTCTGCTTTGATATTATCCTGATTATCTTCCAAAAATTTTACAAAATAATCATCTGAATATTTAAAGTAATCGGGAGTAAAACCCCACATATTCATTGATACTGGTGTATTATCTTCTACAGCAATCCACTGGTCATTCTCATCCTTAAAGCAAACTTCACCATTAATTCGCTTAACCTGGGTGCGTTCTACAACACCAGTAAGATAACCGTTTTCATCTGTCTCACATACACCACGTGCAACTGTACCACTTTCAGAAAGTGTGTTTCCTATGCGGTATCCTATCATACAGTAGTTGTTTTCGCTATTATTAAGTTCAGAAAGTGTATCGGCCAAAATCTTAAAGCTTTCGCGACCATAGAAATCATCTGCATTGATCACTGCAAAAGGCTCATTGATAACATCTTTTCCCATCATTACAGCATGGTTTGTGCCCCATGGCTTTACTCTTTCAGGGTTAGGTTTGAAGCCTTCAGGTAATTTATCAAACTCCTGGAATACCAGTTCAACAGGAATTTTCTTCTCATACTTCTTAACTATTTTGTCTCTGAAGTCCTGTTCAAAAGATTTACGAATTACAAATACCAATTTGCCAAATCCGGCATTTACAGCATCAAATATTGAATAGTCCATTATGGTTTCCCCATTAGGTCCTACTCCATCTAATTGCTTTAGACCGCCATAACGGCTTCCCATTCCTGCTGCTAATACAAAAAGTGTAGGTTTCATTTATTATCTTTTTAATTTAATCTCTTATGCAAATGTAATGTTTTTATATAAAAAGCGGAAACAAAAAAAGATTATTGATTATATCGCTTCAATTCAGGCTACATTTTGGTAGTAGTAATTTTGTTAAATTTTTACATTTCGCTGATTAGTTAAAACAATTTTTAAAGCTATGCGTTAAGTAGTGAAAGTAAGGTGATTGTGTAAACTATCCAAAACATGTTCTAGAGATTAATACACTTAATTATAGGTACTTTTACATTTAAATTAATTAAAATAATAAATCATGGAAACAAATGTATCAAATGATGTACAGGGCAAAAACATTGCCATTATTTCTTATCTCACCGTTATCGGGTTAGTACTCGCTTTTGTTATGAACAACGAGAAAAAAGAACCGTTTGCAAGTTTTCATATCAGGCAATCTTTAGGTCTTGTTATAACAAGTATAGCTTTAGCTATTATAAATGTAATTCCTGTACTTGGATGGATAGTAAGTATTATTGGCTACTTAGTTCTTTTATACATGTGGATAGTTGGATTACTTAACGCTGTAAACGGCAAAGAAAAAGTTGTCCCTATTCTTGGTAATAAATATACAGAGTGGTTTAAAACTATTTGAAGTTTAGACCAATGTTTATATATTCATATCTAAAGATTTACAAATAATGAAAAAAGTAAATTTATTTATCCTGTTTATAATTATTTTCGGATTTGGATTTACTGATAGTGCAAATGCTCAGTTTCTAAACAGACTAAAAAATAAAGTGCTTGAAAAAACAGAGGAGGTTATAATAGACAAAGCAGCGGACAAAGCCGCGGAGAAGACTTCTAATGCAATGGAAAAGATACTTAATCCAAATCTTGAAGGTCTGTTTAACTTTGGTGGAAAATCTGTAGATCTCGCTGATCTGCCTGAAGTTTACCGTTTTGATTATGACTATACTGTAAAGATGGCTACAGAAGGTGGAGAGACAAATATGAACTACCTATTCAGTAAAAATGATTCTTATATAGGTATAAAAACAGAGATTTCTCCTGATATGATTATGATTTTAGATAATTCAAAGAATGTCTTCATAATTAAATCAAACGAAACTGTAATTGCAAGGGAGTTAACTACCGATCAGGAATTAAGCGAAGAGGATCTTGATATTAAATATGACTATACTTTTTCTGAGTTACCTGATCGTGAATATCTTGGATATAATTGTAAAGGATTTAAATTAGAAAGTGATGAGCATAATATAATTGTATATTTTGCACCTGAAATAAATGTCCGTTTTGGGGATACTCGAGGCCAGGGTATTGCTAATATGCCAAAGGAGATGATAGCATTCACAAAGAAGTATGAAAATGGACTCATGATGTTTATGGAAATGGAAGATAATTCAAAGAAGGGCAATAATATGACAATGGAATGTATTGCTTTTAATGAATCGTCTACAAATATCAGATTAAAATAACTATCTGTCTCTGACAGATTCTTCAAAGGATTTCCATAAATTATCCATGGGAACTGGTGCAGTAACTTCTATTTTTACTTTTGATACGGGATGTATAAAAGATATGCTTCTTGCATGTAAACTAATACTACCATCGGGATTTGAACGTTCAGCGCCATATTTTAAATCTCCTTTAATTGGAGAGCCTATCTTGGCTAGTTGACATCTAATTTGATGATGACGCCCAGTCTCAAGATTAACTTCAAGTAGGCTATAGTTCTGTGATGTACTAATCAATTTATAGTGCATCACAGCTTTTTTTGTATTAGGTTTCTCTGTATTGAAGGCGGATGACTTATTCTTTTTTTCGTCCTTGATAAGGTAATGAACTAATTTATCCTCTATTTTAGAAGGTCTGTTTTTAACTATTGCCCAATAAACTTTATCAATTGAATCTTTTCTGAACATCTCATTTAACCTTGATAAAGCTTTACTAGTTTTTGCAAATATCACTACCCCACTTGTTGGTCTGTCAAGTCTGTGAGTTACTCCACAAAAAACGTTGCCGGGTTTGTTATATTTATCTTTAAGATAATCTTTAACAATTTCCGACAACGGTTTGTCTCCGGTTTTATCGCCTTGAACGATCTCACCGGGTAATTTATTAATTATGATTATATGATTGTCTTCGTAAAGAACAGTCATATCAGCTATTCATACCACCACAAACGTTAATAACTTGACCACTTACATACGAAGAGAGGTCTGAAGCAAGAAAAAGAGCTACATTCGCAACATCTTCAGGTGTTCCGCCACGTCTTAATGGTATCTGCTTTGTCCACTCTTTTTGAACTTCTTCAGAGAGCTGACCTGTCATATCGGTAATAATAAATCCTGGAGCAATTGCATTTGCACGAATTCCACGTGAGCCCAATTCTTTTGCGGTTGATTTTGCTAAACCTATCATACCGGCTTTTGAAGCTGAGTAGTTTGCTTGTCCTGCATTACCTGACACGCCTACAACAGAGCTCATATTTACTATGCTTCCTGATTTCTGACGCATCATTATTGGTGTAACTGCATGTATAAAATTGAATGCTGATTTCAGATTCACATTAATAACAGCGTCCCACTGCTGCTCAGACATTCTCATGATAAGACCATCTTTTGTAATTCCTGCATTATTGATAAGAATATCAATTCTGCCAAAATCTTTCATTATCTCATCAACTACAGCATGCGATTCATCAAAATTTGCCGCATTTGAAGCGTATCCTTTACATTTTACCCCCATAGAGGAAATTTCCTGTTCTGTAGCTTTGCCTGATTCATCTATAACTAAATCTGTAAAAGCTATATTTGCTCCTTCAGATGCAAATTTCAATGCAATAGCTTTACCAATACCACGTGCAGCACCGGTTATAAGCGCTGTTTTACCTTCTAATAATTTCATATGAATTGTTGTTTCTAATTAATTAGTTCTGATTTTATTAAAATATTTTTGTAGCAGAATATTGATGGAAAATCATTCTGAATATAGGCCTTTGAATATCAGGTTAGATATCAGCTCCCTGTCGCCCTTTTTACTGTAATCTAGTTTAAGCGCACCTCTTATAGTTGGAACTTCTAATCCCTTAAATGCGTAATGCAATATTTCTGCTGTCTGTTTTATATCTTTAAGGTGAAATATTCCTTTTTCACACCCATCTCTAATGATAACCTCAAGATAATATATCTCTTTGTTATCAAACCCTTTGCGTACTGTTTCTACCTGCCATATATCTCTGAAAAAATCTGCTTTCAGAGTACCATTGCGGGTAACAACTTCTTTAATAGCATTAAGTCTTGTAAATGCCAGCATTAGTAATTTGTCATCAGCGGGCATTTCACGTCTGGTTACTTCCTCCAGTTTATTATATAGAACATCCAGCTCTGATTCTATTACAGCCTTGTAAATATCATTTTTACTACTGAAATAGGTATACAATGTTCTCCTACCCCGTTGAGATGCTTTGGCTATGTCGTTCATAGTGGTGCTTTCTACACCATTCTTTGCGAAAAGCATACGGGCTACATCAATTAAATCTTTTCTAGTTTTTGAAATCGCAGATGACACTTTTTGCACATTTTAAATATATATGTGCAAAAATATAACAAAGATTTATATTTTCAACTCTTTTCTTCGTTTTTTTCCATCAGTTTGCCAGCCTCACAGACTTCATTGTACCATTCCTGTCCAAATTTTCTAATTAATGGCTCTTTTAGAAATTTGTAGAGGGGTAATCCGTGCTGTCTACCAAGAACAGTGGCTGGTTCGCAGATCGACCATTTATGATAATTTACTGCCGTAAATTCTACATACTTTTGAAGTCTTATAGGATATAGATGACAAGAGATTGGCTTTTGGATGTTTATTCTTCCTTCACGATATGCATTATCAATTGCACATTTGCATACTCCATTCTCATCGAAATATGTAAAGACACACTCCCGGCCTTTGATAATAGATGTAACAAGTTCTCCATCATAATCTTTATAGGCAATACCCTGCTCTTTTATCAACACTTGAGCTGCTGGTGAAAGGTCATCCCAAATCTCCGGAAGAATTTCATTAATTTCTTCGAATTCGTAATCCTCTAACGGAGCTCCGGATTCTCCATCTACACAACATTGTCCTTTACACTTACAAAGATCACAAATAAAGTGTTCTTTAAATATATCGTCAGATATTATTGTATCTTGAATTTGTATCATTATTATTATTTTTTGAAATTAGTCTATTGTATATCCAAAACAGTGCTATTGTAAGCACCAAGCTAAAAATAGCCAAAACCACAAACTGAGGTGTTATTGAAATATTTTCAATATTCTTATACCACTCAGCATCGCCCCAGAAGAAATTTATCAAGATTACAGTGGCATTATTCAGAAAATGGAATATGATTGGAACATATAGGTTTTTAGTATATATAAATAGATAACCAAGTATTGCCCCTAAAAATAATCTTGGCAAGAATCCATAAAACTGAAAATGTATAATACTGAAAACAAGGGCGGTCAACCAAACTGCGATATGACCATTTTTAAACTTTTCCTGTATAAACTGTTGTAATGCACCGCGAAAGAACAGTTCTTCTGAAATTGCAGCGAAACCTGCTATCACAATGATATTTAGGAAAAGTGCACTAAGCGATTTTCTCGATAAGATCAAATTAGTAGTTTCCAAGGCTGCATCTTCCATCATTCGCATAAATTCTTCAATACCTTTCATACTTTCCGGCAACACCATTCCTTTATTCAATTGCACTAAAAATGATGCAAAAAGATAAGAGAAAATAAATGCAAGAATAGCAAAAGGGATATTGTACGACTGTTTAACATTATCTGCTACTCTGAGGTATTGTACGGGTTTGTTATTTGTCCATGCTACAATTAAATACGCAGGTAATCCGATTGCAAAAATCGATTGCATGATTGTATCTACATAAATACCTGAAATCTCTCCATAATCTTTGATTACAGGTATCATCAAAATTAATCCGGCAAATAATCCTGCAAAAAAAACTCCAATTAATAGAAATAAAAAAAGATAAGCTATTTTAAATCCCGGAGAAGCAGATATAAGAATTGGACGCATCCTTCCTGTTCTTTTATTAAAGATATTTTTATCAAACCACAAAGATAATAGAATTACTTTTTATAGGACCAGAAAATAATTTTTGCAATTTGAAAGAATAACACTAATTTTGCACTCTTGTTTAAAAAAATGTTTCAAACGGTTGAATTTAACCGACTTTGAATAAAATAATCCATTTCAAATGAAGTCAACACTTAACAAAATCGACGAGGTAAACGGAACAATCCTAATTGAGCTGGAGAAAGCTGATTATCAGGATAAAGTAGATAAGTCGTTAAATCAATTCAGACAAAGAGCTGAAATACCGGGATTTCGACAGGGTAAAGTTCCAAAAAGCGTTATACAGAAACTTTATGGAAAATCAGTCCTGATTGATGAAATCAACAAAATTGTGACAGAAGAGGTTAGTAACTTTGTACGCGATAACAAGTTGAAAATACTTGGAGAGCCTCTGAATGACCAAAGTGAAGACAGGCAGGTTGATTTAGATAAAGATGAAAATTATAAATTCTATTTCAATATTGGACTGACTCCTGAATTCGACCTAAAACTGGGTAAAGAGATTGAACACACATATTATAGTGTAGATCTGGAAGAAGATTTGCTTAACAAGCAGATTGATGCATACAAGCAGAACTATGGCACTTATCTGAAAGTTGAAGAGGAGTCTGTTGAAACAGACCTGATTAAAGGAACTCTTACTGAAGTAGAAAATGGAGAAGATAAAGAGAATGGCAAAGTAATTGAAAACGCCATCTTAATGCCATCATACATAAAGGATGAAGCAAGTAAAGCTAAATTTATTGGATCAAAAGTAGGTGACAATATTATCTTCAACCCAAAAACTGCCTACAATAATAATGAGGCTGAGGTAGCATCACTTCTGCAATCTACTAAAGAAGAGATTAAAGACGTTAATTCTGATTTCCGTTTTGAAATAAACGAAGTTACTCGTTATAAAGAGGCTGAATTAAATCAGGAGCTGTTTGATCGTGTTCTTGGAGAAGGTGGAGCGACAACTGAAGAGGAATTCAGAACAAAAGTTAAGGAACAGCTTGAAAAACAATTCAAGCCTAATGCTGATCATCTGTTCATTCATGAAATGAGAGACATCATTGTTGAGCAAATGAAAGATGTTAAATTCCCTGATGAGTTCCTGAAGCGCTGGCTGCTTGAATCAAGCGAGAATAGAACTGAGGAGCAGGTAGAGGAAGATTATCCAAAAATACTGGAGGATCTGAAATTTCATATCGCAAAACAGAAGATCATTGAAGAAAATGAAATAAAAATTGAATTCAAGGATATTGAAGAACTGGCAACTGAAGTGGCAAGAGCACAGTTTGCTCAGTATGGTATGACAAACTTACCGGCAGATGTACTTCAGAATTACGCTAAGAGCATGCTTGAAAAAGAAGAGACTGTTCAAAATCTGTTTGAAAAGGCTACTGAAGATAAAGTAATCGACTGGCTGAAAGAAAATATAACAGTAATCGAGAAAAAAGTTTCTTCTAAAGAATTCAATGAAATTATGACTGAACATTCGCATTTACACAGCGAAAATGTAGCGGATGAAAATGAAGTTGAAAGTGAGACTGAAGAAGTATCTTCAGACGAAACTAACGAATAAGATGTGAATAGGTGCTGAAAACAACTTATTTTTTCAAGTAATTGTTTATAAATTCAATTTTTAGAATTAAATTTGTTTTATTTCTGGCACCTTATTTGCAACAGTTCAACTGATAAACTATGTTGAACAACCAAAATAAAAATTATGCAAGACGATTTTAGAAAATATGCAGTAAAACATCTTGGGATGAGCGGATCCAGACTGGATAGTTATATGAAAATAACCAGTCAGGGTGGCTACATATCTCCTACTATTATTGAAGAGCGTCAATTGAATGTTGCTCAGATGGATGTTTTTTCACGATTGATGATGGATAGAATTATCTTTCTGGGTACAAGTATAGATGATTATACTGCCAACGTTATGCAAGCTCAGTTACTTTATCTGGATTCATCTGATCCCGGTAAAGATATTTCAATTTATATTAATTCTCCGGGTGGTTCTGTTTATGCAGGGTTAGGAATTTACGATACAATGCAATTTATTTCAAGTGATGTATCAACAATTTGCACCGGAATTGCTGCATCTATGGCAGCTGTTTTATTAGTATCAGGAACTGAGAAAAAGAGATTCGCACTTACTCATTCAAGAGTGATGATTCACCAGCCTATGGGAGGTGTTCAAGGGCAAGCTTCTGATATCGAAATAACTGCTCGTGAAATAGCTAAAATAAAGAATGAACTATACACTATCATATCCAAGCACTCCGGAAAACCTATCGAAGAAGTAAGCAGGGATTCTGACCGTGACTTTTGGATGACTGCTTCAGAAGCAAAAGAGTATGGTATGGTTGATGATGTATTGATAAGGAAATAAATCCAGGAAATTAATATATTATTATGGCGAAAAAAGCAAATAGTAGTAACCACTGCAGTTTCTGCGGAAGAAGTGAACAGGAAGTAAATCTACTTATTTCCGGGGTAACGGGTTATATTTGTGACATGTGTACCGAGCAGGCACACGAAATTGTCAATGACTCATTTAAAAGTAGTGGAAAATCTGATGTGGGTATTACACTTTCGACATTGCCAAAACCTACTCAAATCAAAGATTTTCTAGATCAATATATTATAAAACAGGATAGTGCTAAAAAATTTCTATCAGTAGCGGTTTACAATCATTATAAACGTATTTTACAGAAAAATGCAAAGGATGAAGTAGAGATTGAAAAGTCTAACATCATAATGGTTGGAGCTACCGGTACCGGCAAGACACTTTTAGCAAGGACTATAGCTAAAATGCTTCAAGTACCTTTTACAATTGTTGACGCTACAGTTCTTACTGAAGCCGGTTATGTAGGAGAGGATATTGAAAGTATACTTACAAGACTACTTCAGGTAGCTGATTACGATGTGAATGCTGCTGAGAGGGGAATTGTTTTTATAGATGAAATTGATAAAATAGCACGAAAGAGTGATAATCCGTCTATTACAAGAGATGTAAGTGGAGAGGGAGTACAACAAGGACTTCTTAAACTCCTTGAAGGATCGATTGTAAATGTTCCACCTCAGGGAGGCCGTAAGCACCCTGAACAGCGTATGATTGCGGTTAACACCAAAAATATACTTTTTATATGTGGTGGTGCTTTCGACGGCATCGAGAAAAAGATTGCTCATCGTCTTAACAGTCATGTAGTTGGCTTCGCAGCTTCTCAGGAAAAAGCAATAATAGACAGAGATAATATGCTCAAATACATTACTCCACTTGATCTGAAATCATTTGGACTTATTCCTGAAATTATCGGTCGTCTACCTGTTCTGACCTATCTGGAACCTCTTGATAGAGATTCACTTTTACGCATTCTTGTTGAGCCCAAGAACTCAATAATCAAACAGTATCAGAAGTTATTCAGTATGGATGGCGTTACTCTTACATTTGATCAAAGTACATATGAGTTTATTGTGGATAAAGCGATTGAGTTTAAATTAGGTGCACGAGGTCTCCGATCTATTGTTGAAGCAATCATGATTGATGCGATGTTTTCATTGCCATCAGGGGATAAGAAAAAACTACATGTTACCCGAAAGTATGCAGTAGAACAGCTGGAGAATTCCGATATTCATCATTTGAGAGTGGCATAGAGAAAATTTTTCTATAACTTCCGTACTTTTTAATATCGGAAGTAAATTAAAAAAACGCATGGTTTAACCTGCGTTTTTTTAATGGATATAAATGGTTTTATTTGGAGCAAAATATTTTTTAAACTATCTTAGAAGTGAATTTATAATAAATGTTCAGAAGGTAAATTTCAAGTTTAATGCATTAATATTGGATATAAGTAATACTTTTCTATATTTGTAGAATACTTGTCATTTTAGGTTTTTCCCCGGATAGTTGAATAAATGAAAAATAAAGATATAATATATAATGGTTTAAAAAAGTATTTTGGATTCGATACTTTTAAAGGCAATCAGGAAGCCATAATAAATAGTATCTTATCAGGTAAGGACACTTTTGTTCTAATGCCTACAGGTGGTGGAAAATCTCTTTGCTATCAATTACCTGCACTTTTAATGGAAGGTACTGCAATTATTATTTCTCCACTGATTGCATTAATGAAGAATCAGGTAGATGCAATGCGGAGCTATAGCGAGAAAGACGGTATAGCTCACTTCCTCAATTCTTCTTTAACCAAAGCTGAGATAGAAGAAGTGAAAAAGGACATTGTATCCGGAAAAACCAAGATGCTTTATGTTGCTCCTGAATCTCTTACAAAACAAGAAAATATTGAATTTCTAAGAAGTGTCCCTATTTCATTTTATGCAGTCGACGAAGCACATTGTATTTCTGAGTGGGGGCATGATTTTCGGCCTGAATATCGTAGAATCAGACCTATAATTAACGAAATAAGTCCAAGACCTATAATCGCACTTACGGCTACTGCAACTCCAAAAGTTCAGCATGATATTCAAAAGACATTGGGAATGACTAACGCAGAAGTATTCAAATCTTCTTTCAATCGTCCCAATCTAAATTATGAAGTACGTAAAAAAACAGATCAAATAGATAAGGAAATCATTAAGTACATACTTTCACAAGGCAGAAAATCAGGTATTGTTTACTGTCTGAGTCGAAAGAAGGTTGATGATTTTGCAGAGATACTGCAAGCCAATAATATAAGAGCACTGCCTTACCATGCAGGAATGGATGCGGCTACACGCTCAAGCAATCAAGATGCTTTTCTGATGGAAAAAGCAGATGTAATTGTTGCTACAATAGCCTTCGGAATGGGTATAGATAAACCGGATGTACGTTATGTAATCCATTATAACATTCCAAAAAGTCTTGAAGGTTACTATCAAGAAACAGGTCGCGCCGGAAGAGATGGTGGTGAAGGCAAGTGTATTGCTTTTTATTCAGAGAAAGACTTACAAAAACTTGAGCGTTTTATGCAAGGCAAGCCGGTATCGGAGCAGGAAATTGGCAAACAATTGCTTCTCGAGACAGCTGCCTATGCAGAAACATCTGTTTGCAGAAGAAAAATGCTGCTGCATTATTTCGGTGAAAATTTTGATCTCCCTAATTGTGAAAATTGTGATAATTGTTTAAATCCTAAAATAAAAGTGGAAGCAAAGGAATTACTAATTACTGTATTAGAAGCTATTACTGCTCTTAAAGAAAAACAAAAAGCCGAATATATTATTGATTTCCTTGTCGGAAAAGAATCATCTGACATTGAAACATATGGTCATGACCAACTTGAAGAATTTGGTTCGGGTGAAGATGAAGAAGAGAGCACATGGGAGGTTGTCATAAGACAAGCATTACTTGACAACTATTTGAAAAAAGAAATTGAGAATTATGGTATTCTCAAAATTACGAAAAAAGGTAAAGATTTTCTCAAGAATCCTGTTTCATTTAAAATAACTAAAATAGATGAAGATGAGGATGATATTTCTGATCTGGAAAGTGAGGATTCAGATATAATGGCATCAGGAGGAGTCAGCGGAGGAGCTGCAGATCCTGTACTATTTTCGATGATGAAGGATCTCAGGAAAAAATTATCCAAAAAACTGAATGTACCTCCATATGTGATTTTTCAACCCTCATCTCTTGAAGCAATGGCAACCTCCTATCCTATTACTTTGGATGAACTGCAAAATATACCAGGAGTAGGATCAGGAAAGGCTAAACGCTATGGTAAGGAATTCGTAGAACTTATTAAAAAACATGTTGAGGAAAATGATATCACACGTCCTGAAGATCTTCGTGTGAAAACAGTACCTAACAAGTCTAAACTTAAAGTATCAATCGTACAGGCTATTGACCGTAAAGTAGCTCTTGACGATCTTGCTGAATCCAAAGGTATCGACTTTAATGAGATGTTGTCCGAAGTTGAGGCAATTGTTTATTCAGGAACTAAAATCAATATTGATTATTTTCTGAATGAGGTAATGTCTCAGGATGTAATCGACGACATCTACGCCTATTTTAAGGAAACCGAGAAGGATGACCTTGAAAAAGCTCAGGAAGAACTTCCTGAATATGATGAAACCGAAATAAGGCTTGTCAGAATTAAGTTCTTCTCAGAATTGGCCAATTAAGAAGTTATTGAAATAAACTATTTCTCTTAACTGTCGTTATAAGTAATTGAAGGGTTAATGACTAAATGGTTCTTAAAGATACCCCGAAATAAGGAGTTTGATCCAAATGAAATATTTGCAAAATATAAATAGTCCCGACGATCTTAAAAAACTAAATGTTGATCAACTTGAAACAGTTTGCAGTGAGTTAAGGGATTTTATTATAGAACAACTTTCGTATAATCCTGGCCATTTCGGCTCAAGTTTAGGTACCGTAGAGCTTACTGTGGCCCTTCACTATCTGTATAACACCCCATATGACCGTTTGGTGTGGGATGTTGGACATCAGGCATATAGTCATAAGATACTTACCGGACGTCGCGATAGATTTTCTACTAACCGTAAGTTAGGAGGACTATCTGGCTTCACAAACCCTTCGGAAAGTGAGTATGATACGTTTATAGCAGGACATGCTTCAACTTCAATCTCAGCAGCACTCGGTATGGCTGTATCAGCATCATTGCGTAAAGAAAATCGCAATATAGTTGCAATAATTGGTGATGGTGCTATGACCGGAGGATTAGCCTATGAAGGTCTTAATAATGTTTGCTCACAACCAAACAATCTTCTTATTATCCTGAATGACAACAACATGTCTATAGATAATAATGTTGGAGCTATACAGGATTACTTAGTTAAGTTAACTACTTCTACAAAATATAATCGATTCCGTAACAATATATATCAAGGCTTCAAAAGACGAAATTTAATATCTGAGAAAGATAAAAATCTGGTGTTACGCTTTAATAATAGTGTAAAATCACTAATTACTAAAGAGCAGAACATATTTGAAGGCTTTAATTTGAGATATTTTGGTCCCGTAGATGGTCACGATCTTCCCAGTTTAATAAGAATACTAAGGAATATCAAAGACATGCAGGGGCCAAAACTGCTGCATATCAAAACTGTTAAGGGTAAAGGATATGAACCAGCTGAAAAATCTGCCACAGTTTGGCATGCACCCGGTCTGTTCAATGTAGAAACTGGCGAAAGAGTTGTCAAAGATGTAAAGAACCAGCCTCCATTATATCAGGATGTATTTGGCCACACACTTGTAGAGATTGCAGAGAAGGATGAGAAAATAGTAGGAGTTACACCTGCGATGCCTACAGGTTGTTCTATGACATATATGATGGATAAATTTTCTGACAGATCATTTGATGTTGGTATAGCAGAAGCACATGCAGTTACTTTTTCCGCAGGTATGGCCAAGGAGGGATTGATTCCATTCTGCAATATATACTCTTCATTCATGCAAAGAGCTTATGATCAGATAATCCATGATGTAGCTCTACAGAAACTTAAGGTAATTATGTGTCTGGACAGAGCAGGTTTAGTAGGTGCTGATGGTCCCACTCATCACGGTGTCTTCGATCTTGCCTATATGCGTCCAATACCTAACTTAGTGATCTCGGCACCATATAACGAGCATGAACTGAGAAACCTGATGTACACAGCTGCTTATGGAAATGACGGACCATTTGTTATACGGTATCCTCGTGGACAAGGTCAGCTTATTAACTGGCAAAATAAACCTCAAATATTACCTATTGGAAAAGGTAGAAAATTAAAGGACGGAGACGATATTGCAGTACTATCGTTAGGAGCCATAGGCAACAATGCAGCCAGTGCTATTTCAGAGGCTGAGAAATTAGGAATAAGCATTGCACATTACGATATGGTTTTTCTTAAACCAATAGATGAGGAATTGCTGGATAATATAGCCAAAAAGTTTAAACACATTATTACTGTTGAAAATGGTGTTATCAAAGGTGGCTTAGGAAGCGCTGTACTTGAATTTCTTTCAGAAAAACAGTACTCCGATTCCGATGTCAGAGTACATCGTATCGGTATTGCAGATGAGTTTATTACACATGGTTCTGTATCTGAATTACAGGAAATTGCAGAGATTAATCCTGAGAGTATCTTAAAGAAAATCCTGCAGGTTTATTTTGATTTGACTGGAATAAAACTACCTTCAGAAGAGACCATTGTATCATTATAGTCCTTAAATGAATAAATAATCGTTGGAGTAATTTACAGCTATCAATGAAAATTTTAATTGCCGGAGCCGGTGCAGTGGGTACACACCTTGCCAGACTTCTAGAACAGGAGAATCACGACATAACGCTTATCGATGGGGACAAAGAGCGTTTATCTCTTATACGTGACAACTCTGAAATTCTTACATATTTGGGAAATTGTACATCCCTGAATGATTTGGCAGCAGCCGGTGTTGGCAGTGCAGACCTTTTTATTGGAGTTACACCAGAAGAGTCTAAAAACATTAACTCATGCATGCTCGCCTCAAATATGGGTGCTAAGAAGACTCTCGCCCGTATAGACAATCATGAATATTTATTACCTAAAAACCAGGAATTCTTTGAAAACCTGGGTATTCATTCAATGATCTATCCTGAGCTTGTAGCAGCAAGAGAAATTGCAATGGCAATAAAGACTCCATGGACACGTTTCTGGTGGGAACTATGCAATGGAACTATTGTTTTAATTGGTGCAAAAATCAGAAATAATGCTCCTCTGGTCAATAAGTATCTATATGAACTTGATCAGCATGTAAAACAATTTCACATAGTAGCTATAAAACGTGGAGGCACAACAATAATTCCTAAGGGTAGTGATCAAATTCTTCATAATGATATTCTTTATTTTGCCACCTTAAAAAAATATGTAGATATTCTTCCTGAACTCCTTGGTAAAAAGTCTTTCGAGACAAAACGTCTTATGTTCATGGGTGGAAGCCGCATAACTATGCGCACAATTCAACAACTGCCTCAGAATATTGACATTAAGATTATTGAGCAGGATAGAGAAAGAGCCGAATTTTTAGCAGAAAAATGCCCTTCGAATGTTACAGTCTTTATAGAAGATGGTAGGAATGCCGAGTTTCTAATCAGAGAAGGTATAAGCGAAACCGATGCATTTCTGGCACTAACTGCAAATTCTGAAGCTAATATACTCGGTTGTATGATGGCAAAACAGTATGGAGTAAAGAAAACTGTTGCCGAGATTGAAAATATAGATTATATATCTATGGCAGAGCAGTTAGATATTGGTACAGTCATAAATAAAAAACTTATAGCAGCAGGTAAGATTTATGAATTGCTCCTAAAGGCTGATGCATCAAATATAAAGAGCCTCACATTTGCCAATGCCAATGTAGGAGAGGTAATTGCTAAACCTAAATCAAAAGTGACCAGGAAAAAGATTAAAGACCTGAAGTTGCCTCCTGATATTACTTTTGGTGCATTAATCAGGGATGGTGAACCAATTTTAGTTGAAGGTAATACACAAATAGAACCTAATGACCGTGTTGTGGTTTTCTTTCTGAACAGATCGATCAAAAGTATTGAAAACCTGTTTAACTAGTTTTTATAAAAAATGCACAGATTTAATTACCGGTTTGTTTTCAGCAGTATTGGACTTGTATTGATGATTGAAGCTTTATTCATGCTATTCTCCGCACTGATTGGTGAATATTACAATGAATCAGCTGTAAGAAGTATTTATATTTCATCAATTGTCACTTCTCTATCTGGTACATTTTTCATGTTTCTGGGAAGAAAGAAAAATAAAAGATCCGGTAATATCACCAAACGTGAAGTTTATATTACTGTCACAGCGGTATGGCTGGTGCTGTCTGTCTACGGTACTTTACCCTATCTGCTGAGCGGATCCATACCCTCCTTTACTAATGCCTTTTTTGAAAGTATGTGTGGATTCACTACAACAGGTAGTTCAACACTTTTCAATATTGAGGCATTTCCTAAATCACTACATTTCTGGCGTAGCATAACTCAATGGATAGGCGGTATAGGTATAGTTATCTTTGTATTATCATTTATGACCGTTTTCGGAAGTGTATCAGCTCATTTTTATGAAGTAGAGTCAATTGGTATCGCAGAAGATCTGTTTCGTCCAAGAATAAAGGAAGTATCTAAAAATATCGCTCTTACTTATGTTGCGCTTACAATTATTGGATTCTTTTTTTTATGGGCGGGCCCAATGGATGCTTTTGATGCTGCCTGCCATACCTTCTCTGCAATATCAACAGGAGGATTTTCAACAAAACAATACAGTATCGCATCATTCAACTCTCCTTTTACAGAATATGTTATTACTCTGTTAATGTTCTTTGGAGCAACAAACTTTCTTTTGATATCAGCAATTTTCTCGAAATTTTCATTTAAGATGCTAAAGAACGAAGAGTTTCGCTGGTATGTATCACTAATTATGCTTTTTACAATTGGTATAACAGGAGCATTACTTGCAACCGGTCAAATGTCAGATATTGAAGAGACCTTCAGAACAGTACTATTCCAGGTTGTTGCAGCCATAACAACTACTGGATATGCGACTGTGGATTTTCTGGCATGGGGACCATTTTACTGGCTGCTCTTTCTTGTTTTGATCCTTTTTTGCGGTTGTGAAGGATCAACTTCAGGAGGGATGAAGATTTCCCGACTTGTTGTCCTTGCTAAAAATTCACTATTGGTTTTTAAGCGGCAGGTACATCCCAACGCCCTCTATATGGTCAAAATTAACAATAAAGTAGTTTCAAATGATTCAATTTCAAAGGTTATAGCTTTTGTTTTCCTCTATATTTTTGTTACAATTATGAGTGCTGTAATATTAAGCCTCACCGGTATGACCTTTGAAGAGTCGATAAGCGTTGCACTCTCAACTATAAGCAACTATGGTTTTGGATTGGGATCATACGGTCCCAGTGGCACTTTTGAATCAGCCACAGTATTTGCCAAGTATTTCCTATCATTTCTAATGCTAGTTGGTCGTCTCGAGATATTTACTGTCCTCTCACTATTTGTTCCAAGTTTCTGGAAGCGATAAAAAAAATAGGTCCCAACAAGCTGTTGAGACCCTTAATTAAACTTAGAACATCAATCTATTCAGATTAGATATTAAAGGCTGATTTTATCAATTATTTTTGAAATAAATAATATCATCAATTGCTTCAATAGTAATCGGTTTTGATTTATCAATCTTACCTGACAACAACTCTTTTGAAAGTTGATTCAGTACTTTTCGCTGAATTACCCTTTTCACCGGTCTGGCTCCAAACTCAGGATCATAGCCCGATTCAGAGATACTTCTGACAGCTTCATCACTATATTTAAGCTCAATACCGCTTTCAGCCAGCGACTCCCTTACCTTATCCAATTGTAATTTTACAATCTGAGTAATTTCATTCTCCTTCAAAGGAGCAAACATTATAGTTTCATCTATACGATTAAGAAATTCAGGTCGTATAGTCCTTTTCAACATATCCATCACCAGATTTCTGGTTTTATCAATAATCTCATCTCTGTTAACAGGGTTTATCTTCTCAAAATTCTCTCTGATGAGATCAGAACCCATATTTGAAGTCATAATGATTATTGTATTCTTAAAGTTAACCACCCTGCCCTTGTTGTCGGTTAAACGACCATCATCAAGCACTTGAAGAAGTATATTAAATACATCAGGGTGTGCTTTTTCAATCTCATCAAAAAGCACTACAGAGTAAGGTTTACGACGAATAGCCTCAGTCAGCTGCCCCCCTTCATCATAACCCACATATCCAGGAGGGGCACCAATCAGACGAGTTGCGCTAAACTTCTCCTGATATTCACTCATATCAATTCGAGTCATCATATTTTCATCATCAAACAGATACTCGGCAAGAGCTTTCGCAAGCTCAGTTTTACCTACCCCAGTAGTTCCTAAAAAGATAAACGAACCAATTGGCCTCTTAGGATCACTTAGTCCGGCACGACTACGTCGTACAGCATCTGCTACAGCTGTTATTGCTTCATCCTGACCAATTACTCGCTTATGGAGCTCTTCCTCCAAATGCAATAACTTATCGCGTTCACTTTGAAGCATCTTGCTAACAGGAATACCGGTCCACCTCGATACCACATCTGCAATATCTTCAGCATCAACCTCTTCCTTTATCATAGCGCGACCACCCTGTCTTACATGCAGCTCTTTCTGTAGTGCTTCAATATCATTTTCTTTTTCCTTTATCTTACCATAACGCAGTTCAGCAACTTTTCCATAATCACCTTCCCGTTCGGCTTTTTCAGCCTCAAACTTAGCATCTTCGATCTCAATCTTGGCTTGTTGTATCTTATTGATAAGTTCTTTTTCTGACTTCCACTTAGCCGAAAATTCAGCTTCTTCTGCTTTAAGATCCTCTATTTGTTTAGTTAGCAAATCCACCTTAGGCTGATCATTTTCTCGTTTAATTGCCTCACGCTCTATTTCCAGCTGTTTCACCTTCCTCATTAACTCATCAAGTTCCTCCGGAACAGAATCCACTTCCATGCGTAATTTTGCAGCAGCCTCATCCATAAGGTCGATAGCCTTATCAGGTAAAAAACGGTCAGTGATGTAACGACTCGACAACTGCACCGATGCAATTATTGCCTCATCTTTAATTCTCACCTTATGATGATTCTCATAACGCTCCTTCAATCCCCTCAGAATTGATATAGAATCGGTTTCAGAAGGCTCGTTAACCATTACAGTTTGAAAACGACGCTCTAAAGCTTTATCTTTTTCAAAATATTTCTGGTATTCATTAAGAGTAGTAGCTCCAATTGCTCTAAGCTCACCACGAGATAATGCAGGTTTAAGAATATTTGCAGCATCCATTGCCCCTTCACTCTTTCCTGCACCAACCAAGGTATGTATCTCATCAATGAAAAGAATTATCTCTCCATCAGACTTAGTAACCTCATTCACAACCGATTTAAGACGTTCTTCAAACTCTCCCTTATATTTTGCACCTGCAATCAATGCACCCATATCCAATGAATATATCTGTTTACTTTTAAGATTCTCCGGTACATCACCACGAACAACTCTATAGGCAAGTCCTTCTGCTATTGCAGTCTTACCTGTACCAGGTTCACCTATAAGTATCGGATTATTCTTCGTTCTCCTGCTTAATATCTGCAATACACGTCTTATCTCTTCATCACGACCAATTACTGGATCGAGCTTACCCTCACGAGCCTTTTCAATCAGGTTTACTGCATATTTACCAAGAGCCTGGTAAGTATCCTCGGCAGTCTGACTTGTTACCTTATCACCTTTCCTTAAATCGTTTATTGCTGACTGAAGCTGATTAACTGATATACCGGCATCTTTCATCATTTTAGAGGCACTATTTTTCTCATCCAATATACCTAGTAGCAGATGCTCAATAGAGATAAACTGATCATCCATTTTACCGGCAAAATCAGCTGCTTTTTGAAAAACAGCATTAGTTTCCCTGCTCAGCATGGGCTCACCTCCTGAAACACGTGGAAATGATTGGATCTCAGCATCCACTACCCTCTCCAGATTCTGACTGTTTACAGTCAATTTATTAAATAGAAAGCTGGTAACATTTTCACCAACAATCATAATACCTTTAAGTATATGAGCAGGTTCTATCATCTGTTGATTATTACCTTGTGCAATTTCGATAGATTTCTGTACAGCTTCCTGCGCCTTTATTGTAAAATTATTAAAATTCATATCGTTAGTTTTTTATTTGTCTCTCTGTATTGTTTAATTTAATATCAGATTCACAACAAGATAAGGTCAAAATCTTTGCCACAAATAAAATATGACTTTTTGTCATATCCCAATATTATCTCATATAGGTTAAAAAATTTAGTATGAACAGTTACTTTAAATAAATCTGTTTATCAAATTTGATACCCATTTTGTTTATCAGAACAAGAAAAAATTTGGGTACATTTGCAGTAAATATGAGTAAAGAAAAATTCTATACAATCAGAGAAGAACGAGCCAATTACCTTACCCACGGATTTGGCTTGTTAATGGGCATAATAGCTACCGGAATCCTGATTAATAAAGCAATGGGGTCAGGAGACAAATGGGCATTATGGGCATACTCTTTATTTGGTCTAGGTATGATTGTCTGTATGGCTGCATCAACAGTATATCATTTTGTACAAGAGCCGACTAAAAAGCAGAAATTACGCCATTTTGACCATGCGTCAATATATTTACTGATTGCCGCCAGCTACTCACCCTTTACCCTGATATTATTACTCAAAGAAGAACCTCTATGGGGCTGGCTGCTCTTTTCACTTGTATGGCTAATTGCAATTATAGGTATCTCTATCAGTTTCAGGCAACTAAAACAAAACAGTAACCTGAAAACAACCTCATATGTATTTATGGGACTAGTAGTTCTCGTTGCATTTAAACCTCTGATAGATGTTGCTAACTCTAAAGATTGTATAGAGGTTATATACTGGTTAATTGGTGGAGGTGTTTTTTACATTATCGGTGCCCTCATTTATGCTACAGCCAAGAAAGAGTTTGTACACTCCATTTTTCATCTCTTCGTTTTACTGGGACTTGCAAGTCATATCTATGCAGCATGGTTAATCCCCCTTTAAATCCTGATTTAAAATCACAGAATTTCTTTTATTTTTTCAATTTCAAACACTTAATTTTAACTTTATTTCAGTGTTGAGTTGTATTGTCACAAAACATCTTTTAGTGATAACAGTGTCATATTTTATTCATACATGTGTCTTACTTTGCTTTTGACTCACTCTTACATTCCTCTTATATTACTCATATATTAAGGAATAAAGTAATAATCATGCAATAATTTAAATTAGTTATGAAAGCTTTTTATTGTTTATAATTTAGTGGTTAATTATTGTTATATATATCAATTTTCAGCCCTTAATGTGTATTTATTCTTGTATTATGTTTAATTTTGTTACTGTCTTTTGAGATAAATATAATAACCTCATAAAATATCTTTTAATAATATTAAAAACTAACTGATATCGAAAAGGTGTTATTTTATACTTAAGGTGTTATTTCCCAGGCAGTATCTCCATAATATTATTAAATATTATTTGAGAAATACTCCAAATTTTCAAGTTAATTAATTTATTAATCGTCCAATTACGCAAGTAGTTATAGGACACAAAACTTTTATTGAGCCTCATTTTCATCAATCTAATTTAAAAAAAGTATGGAAAAGAAAAAAAACAATTGGTTCAAGGGCATTTTGATGAGCGTACTCTATCTCACAGCTTTTTCAATTTCTGCTCAAACCTTAAATGTTAGTGGTACAGTTAGCGATGACACAGGAGCCGAAGTTATCGGTGCCACAGTAATTGTAGTTGGTGATCCATCCAAGGGTACAGTTACTGATATAGACGGTAATTACACATTGAATAATGTTCCTGCAAACGCCTCTCTTCAGTTCAGTTTTGTAGGAATGGTCAATCAGGTTATCCCTGTTAATGGGAGAACCACAATCAATGTTGTGCTTGTTACCGACACCGAAATGTTGGATGAAGTGGTTGTAACTGCACTCGGTATTTCAAGAGAAAAGAAAACATTAGGTTATTCACTACAAGAACTTAAGGGAGACATGCTGTTGGAAACTCGAGAAAACAATCTTGCCAATGCATTGTCAGGTAAAGTCACTGGTTTGCAAGTAATTCGTTCAAGTAATGGTCCTGCAGGGTCCTCAAAACTGGTACTACGTGGTTATAGTTCACTTACCGGTGACAACCAGCCACTTATTGTAGTTGATGGTATTCCTGTAGAAAACTTCACCGGTAGTAGTAATAACGACTACTGGAACCCTTCAACAGATATGGGTAACGGTCTCGGGGACATAAATCCTGAAGATATTGAGAGTATGTCTGTTTTGAAGGGAGCCTCCGCTGCTGCATTATATGGATCACGTGCAGGTAATGGTGTAATTTTAATTACAACAAAATCGGGAACAAAACGTGAAGGACTCGGAATTACAGTATCCTCATCTGTAGGATTCGAACAGATTCTGACTTCACCTGAAATGCAGAATACTTTTGGACAAGGTGCTGATGGTATTTTTGATAATCGCAGTAATTATAGCTGGGGTCCGAAAATCACCGGTCAAAATGTAACAAAATGGGATGGTTCATCATCCACATTACAAGCATTTAACAATGTAGATAATTTTTTTAATACAGGTGTAAATCTGAATAACAATATCTCATTTCAGCAACAAATTAATAATATTTCTATATACACCTCGCTTACACGTACAGACGACAAGAGTATGATTCCAGGATCAGATCTTTCACGTACCAACCTGATGACACGTTCACTGGCAAAATTAGGCAGCAGTCAGAAATGGACCATAGACACAAAGGTTCAATATATACAGGCTAAAGCTAATAACCGTCCATTATCAGGTCACAACAACTCCAACAGTTTCCGTACAATGTATCTGCTTCCGGTGTCAATGGATATCAGAGACTTTTCAAATCCATTAAATGAGTTCGGATCAATGGTATGGTATGGAGGTGGACAGCAGGTTAATCCTTATTGGTCTGAACTTTATAATCTTAACAGTGACTCAAGAGATAGGTTTATATTCCATGGCTCGTTACGTTATGATATAACCGACTGGTTAAGAGCTGAGGTTAAAGGTGGAGCAGATATGTACACCAATAGTACTGAAACAAAACTATACGGAGGTAGTCCGCTTAGCAATACCGGTCGCTACAGCATGGGTAAGAACACCTTTATCGAAACCAATTACAGCAGTATGATTGTTGCACAGAAAGATAATCTTTTCGGTAAAATTGGTGGTATGGCAACATTGGGTGGTAACCTCATGAAACAAGAAGCCAGTGGAATTTCGGGCAGTTCTGGAGAACTTGAAGTACCAAATTTATTTTCACTTAACAATGGTCAAAACAACCCATCTGTGGGTGAGTCGTACAGTTCAAAGAAGATAAATTCTGTATATGGAATGCTTCAGTTGAATTATGACGGATACCTATTTCTTGAAGGAACATTTCGTAACGACTGGTCATCTTCACTATCACCAGAAAACCGCTCATTCTTCTACCCTTCTGTAAACACTTCATGGGTAATTACCGATATGCTGAATAAGATGGGAACCAGTAATTTGAGATGGTTAAGTTACGGAAAAGTGAGAGCATCATATGCTATGGTGGGTAACGATTTACCTCCATATCAGCTTTATAACACCTACTCTATAGGTAAAGACCCATTAGGTAACACAACTGCAGGTTTAGGAAGCACATTATATGATAGCAGTGTTAAAAGTGAGTTAATCAAATCAGTAGAGTTGGGTGCAGATTTCCGCTTCTTCAACAACCGTCTTGGATTTGATTTCACATGGTACAAATCAAATGCTACTCGCCAGCTGATCAACTTACCTATGGACCCATTAAGTGGTTTTACAAGTAAGAAAATCAATGCAGGTAATATTCAAAACAAAGGTATTGAGTTAATGGTTAACGGAACAATAATAGAACCAGTTAATCAAGGATTTGGATGGGATGTTCAACTGAATTACTCTAAAAATAAGAATACCATTGAAGAGCTGTATGAAGATGTTGATATTTATGCACTTGGCGGTTTCGACAACCTTCAGATACTTGCAAATGTGGGTGGAGAGTATGGTGAAATATGGGGAACCACATTCAGCCGTGTAGAAGATGAATCCAGTCCTTACTATGGTAGAAAAATATTGACTGCCGATGGTCTGCCTACAGGAAATACAGAAAAGAAAAAGATCGGTTCACAAGTTCCAGATGCACTATTAGGTATCACCAACACATTTAACTATAGGGGATTCGCACTTAGCTTTCTTGTAGATGGTCGTTTCGGTGGACAGATGTTCTCAACAACAAATCAGGCTATGCAATTTGCCGGAACAGCTGCAGTTACAGCACCTGGAGGTGAACGCACCGATATGGTACTTGATGGTGTTGTACCTACTGGAGACGGTGGATATGTTGAAAACACAAAATCTATTACTGCACAGCAATATTGGAATACAGTGACTTCAATAACAGGCAACTTAGGTATTGGAGAGGTGAATATTTATGATGCAACCAACATTCGTCTACGCACACTTCAACTATCTTACAACCTGCCATCAAAGATATTGGCTAACACTGCTTTTCAGCGAGTAAGGCTTGGCTTTTCTGCCAATAACCTGTGGCTTATATCCAGCCATATGAACGGTGTGGATCCTGAATCAACATTTGCAACCGGTACAAATGCAGTAGGTTTTGAGAACACAGCTCCTCCAACTGCAAGAACTTACTTATTTAATGTTACTCTCGCTTTTTAAGCAGTATGTTTAATAAAAAGTTCAACCAATATAATTCATTAATAAACAAGAATATGAAAAATAAAATAAATAAAGCTATATTGCTCCTTTTTGGATTTATAGCATTCGCTTGCTCTGATTTCGAGGAACTAAATGTTGACCCTAAAGCGGCCAATTCTGAGCAAGTTCAGGTAGAATATGTAATCAATGATGCTCTTATAGGGCCACAACAAGACCCACATATTGCAGAGCGTGTTTTCGTTTTGTATTGGAAAACAGCTGCCCGTCAACATCTAAGTACCGGAATTGCCGGTGGCACATATAATGATGACTGGTCGAGCGACTACTACAGATATCTTTCAGGCTGGCTTAAATCAGCAAATCTAGCTGTATCATTAGCACAGGAAAAGATTGATAATGACCAGACCGTTCCTTATACAAATAATCTTATGCAGATTGCCCGTATTTGGAGAGTCTACCTGATGAGCGAATTCACAGATAATTTTGGTCCTATGCCAATTGATGCATTCAATGGCAGCAATCCTGAATTTAAACCCGAAAATGAGGTTTATTATTATATGCTTGAAGAGCTTGCCGATGCATCTTCTCAGCTAGATCTTACTGCTCCTGCTGTTCCTAATGATGTTACAAAGTATGACCAGGCATATGGTTTTAATTATCTTAAATGGAAAAAATATGCCAATTCTTTGAGATTAAGACTGGCTATGCGTATTTCAGAGGTTGATCCCTCCAAATCTAAGTCAGAATTTGAAGCAGCTGCAGCTGGTCCACTAATCACTGCTGCCGACGATATCTTTGGAGTAGATGAAAGACCGGGATGGGATGCACTAACAGGTGTAATGAGTCGTGAATGGAACTCACAACTTCTATCAGCAACTTTAAATAACCTGTACATCGGACTGGGAAGTATCCCCTCATCTGCTGTTTTACCTGAAGCCTTGCATGGAAATATTAAAGATGCTAATTATATTGGCATCAGATACAACAATCATATTCCTTCAAAAACTAACGACCCATCTACCGGATTCTGGATGGATGGTCTGCACCAAGTAATAGACCCAAGAGCATATGAGGCATTTACTATTCCGGGTGATTTTGAAAATCCAAACTTTTCATATTTTCCTACATATGAAAATACTCCCTCAATAGTAAAAAGAAATCTACTAAATGAAAATGGTAGTGTATTTGTTGAAATTGATGCTACATATACTTGGAATGCTCATACTATTGGAAACTGGGGTCCTATAGGCTCTTTAAATCAGGTACGTAATTTCATTGGAACAATACCTAAACTGAGTCATCAATTCAGAGGAAGTCAGTCAAGACGAATATTCTTTGGCGACTGGGAGACCTATTTTCTTCTTGCTGAAGGAGCACTAAGAGGATGGAATGCAGGTACAACTGCTAAGGATGCTTATGAAAATGGTATTCGTGCCAATTTTGCTTACTGGGGATTATCTGAGCATGTTGCTGCTTACCTGGAATCAGAATCTTATAATAGAGCCGGTACTTCTGTTAAATTCGATCATACAGCTGAACCACCTGCATCTGTTGTAATGAACTATATTGATGGCTACACTGGCCAGCCGGGTACATTTAATTATACTTTCCCATCAAATACAATTTATATGAATGGAACTGTAAAGAATGACCAGTTGACAAAAATAATTACACAGAAATATATTGCACATATGCCTTGGTTACCACTTGAAGCATGGAGCGATCACCGTCGTCTGGGATTACCATTCTTCGAAAATATTGCTGTTGAATTGCCAAATAACGATTTGCCTGATTTAACTTCAAGTAATTATATGACCAATAGCGTTAGATTCTTCCCTCAGAGATTAAAGTATCCATCTTCGTTACCAAATACAAATCCAGATGGATATGCTATTGCAACAGGATTCCTCTCTAATGGTAAAGATGAAGTCCTTACTCCGCTATGGTGGGCAAAGAAATGATATACGTGGTATGTCGTATGACATGACTAGTACTAAAAAAAACCGCTCTGTAAAAACCTGTAACGGTTATTTAGGACTAGTCAAAATCTATATTAACCTTCAATATTTGGTGACTCTAGACCGTAACCTTTTTTCTTATCTTCTGCTTTAAGTAAAAATGCAAAAACTAGTGCTAACAGACCAAAACCAGTAAAGATAAGCATTGGAAGAGTATAATCGTATGTATTAACCATCATTCCATCTCTCATAGTCTGACCTGTAATACAATATTTTTCAAGCACCCAGCCAATCAGTAAAGGAACTCCCATCAATCCCCAGTTCTGCACCCAGAATATTAAGGAATATGCTGTTCCCAGTCGTTTCTCCGGAACAATCTTCGGCACAGAAGGCCACATTGCTGAAGGTACAAGTGAGAAAGCTACCCCAAGTATTATTACAAGAATCATAGCAATAATCCAGTTATTGAGCATCTGAACTGAGAATAAAGCGTGAACAACTATAAGTAATAAAGAGCCAATTATCATAATTGAGGCACCTTTTCCTTTTCTATCGTAAATACCTCCAAACAATGGAGTGAGTAGTATATTTCCAAAAGGCAACAGCATCGGTATTAAACCTGCTATATTTTGATCAACACCAAACTTATTTACCATCAAGTCAGTTGCATATTTCAGGAAAGGGAAAACAGCTGAGTAAAAGAGTACACATAATATTGCAATATACCACCACCCTTTGTTTGTTAAAATTTTTCCTATATCTGAAATTTTGAATTCATCTTCGTGACTTATTTCTGCCTGCACATCATTAGCTTCAGATGCATCCAGTTTCTTATCCATCACCATATAAACTATAAATGCAATAAGACCGATACATAGACCAATTAGGGCAACTAATACAGGACGTGACACATCTATAACTCCCAGAGCTCTGGCAATAGGCACAGAGAACCCTAATGCAAATGCAGTACCAACTCTTGCTAATGCCACCTGCATACCCATTGCAGTTGCCATCTCTTTTCCTTTAAACCACTTTACAATTATCTTAGATACAGTGATACCGGCTACTTCAACACCAACGGCAAAAACAGCAAAACCAATACAAGCCCAAAAAAGCTGAGCATTAAGCCCCATAATTGTTTCACCATCTAATACGTGAGTAGACACTGCCCAATATTTTATAGCAGTACCAATTACCATCAGAGCAGTAGCTCCAAGACCTGTTATTCTTATCCCCAGTTTATCAAGAATTATTCCTCCTAAAATAAGCATTACAAGAAAAACATTAAACCAACCGTATGAGCTGGTATATACTCCATAATCAGCTCGTGTCCAGTTTAACTGACTTTCAAGTAAACCTACTATTGGTGACAATACGTCTGTTAAAAAGTATCCGCACATCATTGTAAAAGATACAATCAAAAGTGCAGTCCATCTTGCCGCTGCAGAATCTCTGAGCGATTTTCTAACTGTTTCTACCATTTAAAAATATATTTAACTTATTAATCATTTGAAAGAGAACAAAGATAATTAAAAAGTCATTATTCATGACCTTTTGTTATTGTTATGTCTGAAATAAAGGGGTATTTTAAATAAAATGACAGCTAAAGTGCAGAAACTTGTAACCTGTTGAGGTATGAGGAGGTTTTACGTATCTCCTTATACATAACAATATCCTCATCAATGAAGGGAACCTCTTTACGATATCCCTTCAGCACTTTTTCGATTATTGGTGATGATTTCAGCGGGCGTCTGAACTCAAGTGCTTGAGCAGCATTCATCAACTCTATTGAAAGTATTATATCCAGATTGTCCATCACCTTAAGAAGCTTTATTGCCGATGTAGCACCCATACTAACATGATCCTCCTGACCATTTGAAGAGACAATAGAATCAATACTTGCCGGGGAGCAGTATATCTTATTTTGACTTACAACAGAGGCTGCAACATATTGTGGAATCATGAACCCTGAGTTAAGCCCCGGGTTTGCCACCAGAAATTCAGGCAGACCTCTTTTTCCCAGTATCAATTGCGCAATACGTCTTTCGGAGATATTACCCAGCTCAGCCATAGCAATTGCAAGAAAATCATATGCGATAGCCAAAGGTTGACCATGAAAGTTGCCTCCTGAGATAATCTTATCATCATCAGGAAAGATTGTTGGATTGTCGGTTACCGAATTAATCTCGGTATGAACAACCGACTTTGCATAATCAATAGCATCTTTTGTTGCCCCGTGAACCTGTGGTATACAGCGAAAGGAATATGGATCCTGCAGATGTTGTTTTTCTCTGGTGATAATCTCGCTACCTTCGAGGAACCTGCAGATATTCTGACTTGTTTCGAGCTGACCAATATGTGGTCGTATAAGGTGTAGTTTTTCCTCAAATGGCTCAATGTGACCATCATATGCATCTAACGACATTGCAGCTATCAAATCGGCTCTGACTGACAACCGCTGGGCCTTCATAATTGCATATACTCCATGTGCCGACATAAACTGTGTACCATTTAACAGCGCCAGACCCTCTTTACTCTGTAATTTGATAGGCTCCCATCCAAACTCATCAAGCACAAAACCTATATCTTGCTTTTTCCCCTTATAAAAAACATCTCCAACACCAATAAGAGGAAGAAAAAGATTAGCAAGTGGTGCCAAATCGCCTGATGCACCTAATGAACCTTTATCATAAACAATAGGCAGAATATCATTATTAAAGAGATCAAGCATTCTCTGTACAGTTGCTACCTGTACCCCACTATATCCCAGTGACAATGCATGAGCTTTAAGAATAAACATTAATTTAACTATTAGTGGCGTAACTTCATCACCAACACTACATGCATGTGATTTTACCAGATTTTCCTGCAGCGTGCTAAGGTCTTCATTCGAAACAGTGCGATCACACAAAGAACCAAACCCAGTGGTTATTCCATATAATGGAGATTGCTCTTTCTCAATTTTGCTATCGAGGTAATCACGACACTTTTGTATTCGCTCTTTGGCTTCCGGTGCAAGTTCCACTTTAATATTATTAGACAAAATCCATTCAAGATCTTCAATAGTAAGTTCTTTTTGCCCGATTAAATAAATGTTTTTCATAATTCTGTTGTTTGTCAGAAGGTATTATTTTCTATTTCATTGCATTTCTCTGTCATGTAATATACAAATTCCTCATCATCGATATTTTCCAAATTTATCCTGACGTTTAACAATGAACCTTTGATAGCTGCTTCACATGCCAACAGCCCTACCTTGCCATCAGAATTAGCATTTATATTTCCTTTCTGTATTGTTTCTTTTATCAAATCTTTCATACAGTATGCTCTTTGAGCAATTGACATTGGAATATAGGATGCAATTTTAGTTGCATGCTGAATTTTCCTATTTCGTTGAGCAATCTCTTCATCACTGTTTTTAGGTAGTTGATATGCATCCATAACAAGTTGATATGAGACCGCATCTCTATCAATGTCATTAATAAACTGAGCTCTGTTCTCAGACATAATCATAGCGATCTCTTTCATTCGCTCCTCAACATCTGAATACTTTTTTCTACCAATTGTCAGCTTGGCAACCATCTCAGTTAATGAAGCTGCAATTGCAGCCAAAAGTGCTGAAGAACAACCACCACCTGGCACTGCATCATTTGAAGCTGTCTTCTCCAGAAATTCCTTTAATGTTAAGTCTTGTAGTTTCATATGATTAGTTTTTTATTCAAAGGTATCATATGTAACATGCATATGTGCTAGTTTCATATAACAACTTCTCCTTTTATTATTACTTTTTCAACTATATTCATTCCAACGTTATACGGTAGAAATTTATACGATGGATATTGCAGTAAAATCATATTACCATGCTTCCCAATGTCAATACTATCTATTTTATCCGCGCGTCCTAATGCAGCAGCACTATTAATTGTAAATGCTGTAACGGCTTCTTCTGGTGACATATTCATATAAATACATGCAATTGCAAACAGAAGAGGTACTGATGAAGAAAATGAGCTTCCCGGATTAAGGTCGGTTGCCAAAGCAACAATACAACCTGAATCTATCATTTCACGAGCTCTTGCATATTTTTCTCTCAATGAAAAAGCGGTCAATGAGCAATTTCATCAGCATGCATTTTCAGTTTAAATCCATATTGTTTGGCAGCTTCCAGATACCTTCTGGTTTGCTCAATTTCAATTGGATGAACTTCATTTAAGTACTTCATGATACGCAGTTGCTTAATTTCAGTTTCCTTATCGAGACCATAACCACTTTTGCCTTCCACAGTAGTTATTCCCAGATGCAACATAGCATCAAGCCGCATTTTGCCAGACTTAATCAACTCATCTTCCGAGGCTTCACGAGTCTTAAGAGTAGTACTTAAAATGCCCCCTCCCCAGTTCATGATTTCCATATAACTGTCACCTCTCATTCTCCATGAAAATTCCACCTCCCGATATCCACCAAATACAAAATGAATATGCGGATCTACGAAACCAGGTAACAATGCTCTACCGGAAGCATCAAGTACATGATAGTCGGACAGATTTACATCAACTTTTTCATCTTGCTTTAGAATATGAGAAATAAGACCATTAGTTACAATTACAGTACCATTTTCAATTATACTAAGATCTGACATCTCCCTGCCGCGTTTTCCTTCAAAACCGCTGCATGTAACTACCTGTGATGCATTTTTAATTATAAGGTTACTCATTGTTGACAATTTTACTTTTTAATTTTTGCCTCCACTCTTTCCATCCAAGAATTGCCAGTATAAGAAATACAGTGTACTGTATAGATGTAAAAAACAAACCTTGAGAAGCAAAAATTGGAATTGATATTATATCACCAATTATCCAGAACAACCAGTTCTCGATCTTCTTTACAGCCATTAAAATTGTTGCCACCAAAAAAAATGCAGTATTGAACGAATCTATCCATGGCAGATAAGATTCCATATATTCAATATTATCTCTGTTTACCCAACGCAGAATAAAGAATACAATTATATATATCAATACTACTGAAAACCATGATATTACATTTTGTTTAATTGTGTTTTTGCTTATCTCTAACCTCTGATTGTCACTTTTACCTGACCACATATACCAGCCGAAGATATTTGAAATAAGGTATACAATATTAATACCTGCATTAGCAAATAATTTGGCAATGAAGCAAATGTATATGTAAATCGACACGTTTGCAATTCCGAAAGGGAAAACAAGTATTTTCTCCTTGCGAGCATACCAAACACTAAGTATTCCAAGAATTACAGCAATCAGTTCTAACCAATTCATCAGGCTATTCCATTAGTTTAATTTCAAGAACCTGTTTAATTGAAAAATTATCCAATCCCAGGTAATATGCTACAGAATCAACAAGTGCTTCCAAAGGTACCAATCCTATTACTTCGCCACCGGCAACAGTCACTCCATACCTTTTTGCTTCCATTCTCACCATTTCATGTGCTCTGTAGATTGAAGTTTTTGTATAGTCGGTCAGATTCATAGACACCTGAGTTATGCCTTTATCCTCCAATTCAACACCCATTGCTTTGCAAAATCTAAGTCCTCCACCAATATGTCTCACTTTTTTAGCAATCGCAGTTGCAATTTCTAAATCTGATGTATTAAGATTTACATTATATGCCACTAAAGGCATTCTGGCGCCAACAGCTACAGCACCTGCAGTAGGGTGTGGTTGTAATGGACCAAAATCAGGTTTCCACTCAGGAGAAAGCATTTTTTCTTTTAACCCTTCAAATTCACCTTTACGTACATTTGCAAGATTTTCGCGATGTTGTTGTGTAGCCGATTTCTCATATAAAAAAACAGGCAGATTATATTTTTCTCCGATAGCATCTCCCACCTCCTTTGATAATGTTATTGCCTCATCCATTGTTACATTCTTTATAGGAATAAAAGGAATTACATCCACTGCCCCCATTCTTGGATGCTGACCACTATGTTTAGTCAGATTAATAAGCTCAACTGCTATTCCTACTGCTTCAATTACTGCTTCCTTAAGAGCTTCGGGTTCACCTGCTACAGTGATTACCGATCTGTTATGGTCAGCATCACTACTATAATCAAGTAGTTTTACATTGTCTTTCGCACTGAATGCATCCGCAATCTTTTCTACTATTTGCTTATCACGTCCCTCACTAAAATTTGGAACACACTCTATGATTTTATTCATCAATATATTAGTTTCTGTTTAATGTTTTAACTATATAGTTATGCTTAACAAGTTCTCAATAATGAATTGCAATTTAGCAATATTTCAGATAATATCATTTAATAATCTCTCATTAACCAAATAAGGTTCTGTGATTTTATATTCCTGAGAGTGGTTAATATTAAATTCTTTTACTGTTTTCATAGCATTAGTATTTCTTGCCCAGGATCTGCGGGCAACACCACCCATAACATCCCAAAGTATAGCAGAACGAAGTATTTCATCAACTCTTTCACTTCCGTCAAGTACCATACCAAATCCACCGTTAATTGCTTTACCTATACCAACACCACCTCCATTGTGAAGTGCAACCAAACTCATTCCTCGGGCTGCATTACCAGCAAAACATTGTACTGACATATCAGCCATAATATTACTGCCATCCTTTATATTGGCAGTTTCCCTGAAGGGTGAATCTGCACCACTCACATCATGATGATCACGCCCAAGCATAACAGGACCAATTTCTCCATTTCTAACCATCTCACTGAATCGAAGCGCAATTTTTAGTCGTCCTTCAGCATCCTGATATAATATACGTGCCTGAGTACCAACTACCAGTCTGTTCTTTTCAGCCTCACGAATCCAAACCCAGTTATCTCTGTCCTGCCCACTCCTTTCAGGATCAATACATTCCATTGCTGCTCTGTCTGTTTTTAAAAGATCAGCATGCAATCCACTTAAACTCTACCCCTGGCTTTAAGCTCTTCTAAAAATTCTGGTGCCAGCAATGAGTGCTGTTCAGGAGGTATGTATCTTAGAGCGTTCTTTAAAGCTATTTTAGTCTGTAACTTTGTTAATCTATAACCTCTGTCAGGTGCACGTAGTATGCCTTCCTGAAAATGAGGATATGGAGGTAAGGTATTCTCTAACGTGATACTCATATAATTTATTCATGGTTATTATACATCAGCAAACATACGACAAATTTAATATTTTAAATATATTTGCCAACACTTTAATTCATTAAAACAGAAACAGTTTAAAGATTAAAACTATTAACCATAAAAAAATCCAGCAAGAGGGACTATCCCCTTCTTGCTGGAAAAAATGACTAAAAAAAGCAAATAGTTATACCTTGAGGAAAATCTTCTTTTTATATAGCAGATACAGGAATAACCATCCAACTATAACATATCCAATTGCAATAATTAGTGGAGACCATGCTTCAGGAAGCAGTTCTGCAATTCCTCCAAATAAAAAGTCTGTTGCCCTTCCAAATCCTATAATTCTGTTAGCGAGATAAATTGTAATGGGGTTCATACCGATTACAACAAAGAAAAATGCCCATTTTTGATACTTCCAAACATCAATTATCAGATAAAAGATTGTCATTAGTATTATACTTATTCCACCAACATAGCATACAAATGAGCTAGACCATAAGTTTTTATTGATAGGGAAAACCAGATTCCATATCTGACCGATGATGATTAGTATTACTCCTCCTATTGCCATGTAGAGAACTTTCTTCATAGGCTTATAGGTATTCTTTAGAAGTTCACCTACAAGCATACCTAAAAGTCCGGTACTAACAGCCGCTATAGTAGGTAATATTCCTTCATTATCTCCAAACTCGTAGCAGCACAACCTGCCTGGTAGAAGTGTCCTGTCAATATAACTTGATATATTTCCTTGCATTGAATATCTGTCAGGGTCACCAAAATCAGGTGCTTTAAATATAAGGAATAGTAACCAATAAAATATCAATAACCCCCAGAACCACACCATTCTTGATTTCCAGTTCTTTGTTTTCATGAAAATCAGTGCTGCAAACATCCAAGCCAGTCCAATACGTCCAAGTACACTTGGAAAACGCATAGCCTCTATATTGAAAATGATACCGTTATTATATATTAATCCAAGGAGCACCAGAATAAGACCTCTTTTAAAGATATGTCGATATAGTGCTTGCTTTCCTCCTTTTACAGCCAATCTTTTTGATACAGAAAAAGGAAAAGATACACCAGCAATAAAAAGGAACAATGGGAATATCATATCATAGGCTTGAAAACCATGCCATTCAACATGGGTCATTTGCCCGGCCCACCATTCCAGAACCGGCCAACCTGTTAATGCACCCAGCAGAATGAAAACTTCTTCTGCCCCCATTATCCAAAACATATCAAACCCTCTTAACGCATCCAACGACTTTAAACGATCGGATGGTTGAACCTTTAAGTCTGCGTTTTTCATTGTTAATCAATCAATTAATCTGTTAATATTTATCAACCCACAAGAGTTACTTCTCTGGCAGGAAGAATTAAATTTAGTTACTGTTTCACAAGAAGAATTTAAATGATACACAAATATAACCAATTATAGATATTATTTCAGAATAATAAGTTTAAATTTGCTTACTATTAACAATGTATAATCAGAAAAAATATCTAAAACCAATCAAAAGTTATGAGAAAAATTACTATCCCATTGCTTATCGTACTGTCTTTAATTATAGTACAATGTTCTTCAACAAAAAATACAACATTAATATCAACGGAAGCGCCTATAGTTGAAAATGTTATTCTGTTAATTGGAGACGGAATGGGTGTTAGTCAGGTCTATTCGGGCATTACAGCTAATAATGGGCTAAATCTTGAAAAATCACAATATGTAGGATTTTCTAAAACTTATTCAGCCAGCAGTTATATTACAGACTCTGCAGCAGGAGGTACCGCAATTGCAACCGGTACAAAAACAAATAATGGTGCAATTGGTGTTGATGCTAAAGGAAATGATGTTAAATCAATACTTGAATATGCAGCTGAAAATGGTAAATCCACAGGTGTTGTTGCAAGTTGTGCAATTACACATGCTACACCGGCATCCTTCGTTGCACATCAGCCAAACAGAAATATGCAGGAAGAGATTGCTGTTGATTTTGTAAATTCAGATATCACACTGTTTATTGGTGGTGGAAAGAAATATTTTGCTGATCGTTCAGATAAAGTAGATCTTTTTAAACAATTGAAAGATAAAGGATTCAAGGTTGCTTTTGATATGAATGATGTAAAACAAACAACTTCCGGTAAACTGGCAGCACTAATTGCAGATGAACACCCGGCAACTTATCCTGAAAGAGGAGAATTTCTACCTGAGAGTGTTCAAACAGCTCTGGATATACTTGATAATAATTCAAAAGGATTTTTCCTTATTGTTGAAGGCTCTCAGATTGATTGGGAAAGTCACGACAATAATGCAGAAGGTGTAGTAAATGAAATGATTGATTTCGATAGAACAATTAAGGTGGCTTTTGATTATGCAGACAAGAACCCGGGTACACTTGTTGTGATTACAGCTGACCATGAAACTGGTGGAATGGCACTTACAGGAGGCAGTTTTGAAACTGGAGAGGTTAAAGCTGCATGGGGATCAACAGGTCACACCTCTGTAATGGTACCTGTATTTTCTTACGGCACTGGTGCAGAAAAGTTTGCAGGAATATATGAGAACATAGATATATACAATAAAATCATGAGTCTTTATGGTTTTGAAAAATGACATTTTCAAGCTGATAATTTCCTGCCTTCTGGTTAGTCTGCTTATTAAGCTTCCTCAATGGCTGGGACTAGTTGCAGACTCTGATGAATACTACATCAAAAATGTAGCTGTTTCAATTTTTTTGGGATTATCAGCTTATACATATCTTACACAAAGCAAGATCAATAGAAAACAATTAATTATATCACTGCTGATATTTATTTTATCAGCTGTGTATATTAATTCCTTACCTAATGGTGAAAAAAGCGATTCTGTGACCTTGGCATACATACATATCATTCCTTTTTCCCTTATTTTTCAGATTTATGTAACTTTTATTTCAAGATTGTGTTACAAA
>FZPS01000007.1_pt108 | contig 64668 bp, 54 predicted proteins | sample 1817821 | NCBI WGS metagenome assembly FZPS01 (sample SAMEA104158645, study PRJEB21678) | metagenome | place: Germany | collected 2015-04-21
GGTATGTTCAGCAGGTCCAGGATGGTGGGGGCAATATCTTCCAGACTGCCATTCCGCAGGCACAGGCCGGCCGTGTCCTGCCTGACCATGATAAAGGGTACCGGGTTGGTGCTGTGGGCGGTACAAATATCTCCCTTTTCGTCCAGCATTTCGTCCGCGTTACCGTGGTCCGCCGTAATCAGGACCGTACCCTCCCTTTCCAGCACGGCCCGGACAACTTTGCCCAGGCAGCTGTCCACGGTTTCCAGGGCGCGGACTGTGGCTTCCAGGTCTCCGGTATGTCCCACCATATCCGGATTGGCGTAATTCATGATAATCACACCGTATTTATTCAACCTCAGCTGTTCCAAAAAATTCCCGGTAACCCCGGGTGCGCTCATTTCCGGTTTGAGATCGTATGTAGAAACTTTGGGCGAAGGCACCAGGACTCGATCCTCGCCGGGATTGGGCTCCTCCACGCCCCCGTTGAAAAAAAAGGTGACATGGGCGTATTTTTCCGTCTCGGCCAGGCGTAGCTGGGCAATGCCGTGCCTGCTCAAAACTTCCCCGAGGGTGTTGTTCAAGGCCTGGGCCCGGAAAGCCACCGGCGCTTCTATCATCTTGTCGTAAAGGGTCATACAGGTGAAGTGCACTTTCGGATAACCGGTTTTCCGGCTAAAGCCGGTAAATTCCCTGTCCACGAAAGCCCTGGTAATCTGCCGGGCGCGGTCGGGCCGGAAGTTGAAGAAGATTACGGCGTCCCCATCCTCAACTCTGGCCACCGGTTCCCCTGTACTGTTCATGATTACCGTGGGCTGGATAAATTCGTCTGTTTCTCCCCTGCCGTAGCCCAGTTCCACTGCTTCCAGCGGGGTAGCGGCCTGGATGCCCTCGCCGAAGACCATGGCGTTGTAGGCCCGTTCGGTCCGGTCCCAGCGCCGGTCCCGGTCCATGGCGTAATAGCGACCCATCACTGTAGCTACGGCAAACCCCAGTTCACTTAGTTTTTGCCTGAGGGTTTCAAAATATTCCCTGGCGTTGTCCGGCGGTACGTCACGCCCGTCCAGAAAGGCATGGACAAAGACCCGGCTTAAGTTTTGTCCGGCCGCCAGGTCCAACAGGGCCAGGAGGTGGCTGATATGGCTGTGCACGCCGCCGTCCGACAGCAGTCCCATCAGGTGCAGGGACTTGTTGTTCTCTTTAGCGTGCTTCACCGCATCCAGCAGGACCTCGTTCCGGAAAAAGCTCCCGTCCCGGACGGCCCGTGTAATCCGCGTCAATTCCTGGTAAACAACCCTACCGGCGCCGATATTCAAGTGCCCCACTTCGGAGTTGCCCATCTGGCCCTCCGGTAGACCCACCTCTTCCCCGGAACAGGCCAGGGTGCAGTGGGGGTATTCCATAAGAAACATTCTATAGTTGGGTAGATTAGCCCGGGCCATGGCGTTCCCTTCCTTCCTGGGGCTTAAACCCCAGCCGTCCAGGATGACCAACACCAGGGGCTTTTTGCCTGATGTCAAAAAAGGTACCTCCAATTGGATCACAGATCCGTTAAACAGTGCTTGTCTGGAATTCCCGCTCAAAGATGGGCGGGCCTCAATTGCATCACAGATCCGTTAAACCTGACGATTAGAATGCCTTAAGCGGCGGTTAGGCCCCGGGGCTTCCTGCCCTGCCGCCTGCGGCCGCTTTGATAATGCCCAGGAAACTGTCAACTTCAAGACTGGCGCCCCCCACAAGGGCTCCGTCAATATCCGGCATGGCCATCAACCCGGCGGTGTTTCCCGGTTTGACGCTTCCGCCGTACTGGATGCGCACCCGTCCGGCAGCTTCGCTGCCGTACAAATCCCTGACAACCGCGCGGATGTAGCCGATTACCTGCTGGGCATCCTCTTCCGAGGCCGTTTTTCCCGTGCCGATAGCCCATACCGGCTCGTAGGCTATGACCAGGCCGGCCACCTGCTCCGGTGTCAGACCTGCCAGGCCGGCCACCGTCTGGTCGTGCACCACCTGCCTGGTAACGCCCGCTTCCCGCTCCGCCAGCCTTTCTCCCACACACATTACCGGGACCAGGCCGTGCGGCAGAACAGCCTTGATCTTGCGGTTAACCAGCTCGTTGGTCTCTCCGAAATACTGCCGCCTTTCCGAGTGACCTATGATCACGTAGCGGCAGCCGGCATCTTTAAGCATCACAGGTGAAATTTCCCCGGTAAAGGCTCCCCTGTCCTCCCAGTGGACATCCTGGGCGCCGGCGGCTATTTCCGTGCCCCGCAGGGCTGCGGCCACCGGAACCAGGGCGGTAAAGGGAGGACAAACCGCCACCTCGACTCCTTTAAACCCTGCTGCGGCCTGTTTCAATTCCTGCACGAAGGAAACCGCCTCGGGTACGGTTTTAAACATTTTCCAGTTTCCTGCAATGAGCGGCCTGCGGCCCTCCATCATTACTCCTTACCCCCTTCCTTCTTCAAAGGTTCCCGCCGCAAGTCTGTCACAGCCGGCCCCGCCCCCGGTCACCGGCCCGGAAAACAAAAGGATGACGCTTCGCAAAAAATGCGGCCTGGAACCTGTACTTCAAGCTCAACCCCGGCTTAAGGCCGGGCCTCCCCGCTCAACGCAACATCCTCCCGGCAGACCTGTGGGGTCTTGCTGCGCCAAAGTCAATCATCAAGCCGGCCTTACCAGCCCGGAGCAAAGCCCGGGTATAGTTCAGCTGCACCCCGGCCGGGCTCCGTCCCCAAAACGAGGTTACTTGTCCAGCAGCGCCACTACTCCCGGAAGTTCCTTTCCCTCCAGAAACTCGAGGGCCGCGCCGCCCCCCGTGGAAATATGGGTGAGCTGGTCGGCCACTCCCGCCTGTTTTACAGCAGCTACGGAGTCGCCGCCGCCCACTACGGTAATGCCTTTAACCTGGCTCAGCTCCCGGGCGATGGCTTCGGTTCCCCCCGCAAAGGGCTTCATTTCAAAAACACCCATGGGCCCGTTCCAGAACACTGTCCTGGCGTTTTTCATGGCTGCGGCAAAATGGCCCAGGGTCTCAGGTCCAATATCCAGGGCCATAAAGTCAGGGGGGATTTTGTCCACAGGTACTGTTGACGGCTCAGCATCGGGGGCCGCCCCGGGCGCCGCCACTACGTCCACGGGTAGAAGCAGCTGAACGTCCCTGTTTTTAGCCTTCTTCATCAAATTCCTGGCTATTTCCAGTTTGTCGGCCTCCAGCAGGGACTTGCCGATATCGAACCCCTGGGCCTTGAGAAAGGTATTGGCCATCCCGCCTCCGATAATCAGGATGTCCACCTTTTCGATCAGATTTGAAAGAACGGCGATCTTATCCGAAACTTTAGCCCCGCCGATAATCGCTGCAAAGGGGGACTCGGGGTTTGCCAGCAGCCGGCCCAGCATGTCCAGTTCCTTTTCCATTAAAAAACCTGCCACTGCGGGCAGAAATTCAGTGACTCCCTCGGTAGAGGCGTGGGCCCGGTGAGCAGTCCCGAAAGCGTCATTGACATAAATGTCAGCCAGGTCTGCCAGCATTTTGGCAAAATTCTCGTCGTTCTTCTCTTCCTCCGGATAAAAGCGCACATTCTCCAGGAGGACTACATCCCCGCCCTGCATCTGCTCAACAGCGGACCGGGGGACTTCACCCACAGCTTCGTCCACCTTCTTCACCGGCCTGTCCAGCAGTTCAGACAGGCGTGCAGCTACGGGGTCCATTTTATATTTTTCGTCTACTTTGCCCTTTGGGCGCCCGAGGTGTGAAACAAGTATGACTTTTGACTTTTGTTGAATTAAATAATCGATGGTGGGCAGGGCTGCCCGGATCCGGGTATCGTCGGAAACCCGCCCGCTCTCCTTATTCAGGGGCACATTAAAATCTACCCGGACAAGTACCCGCTTCCCCGCCACGTCAAGCTCCCTTACTGTCTTTTTGGCCATATACAAACACCCCTTTTTTTGGACATCCCTGGAAAGCGCTGCCAGAACATTCACCCGCCGCCGTTGCCCCGGCCCGCGCAAAAATGTTGTCGCAGCGCTTTCTTACCCTGGGAATAAATTGTCCTTAAAAACCTGCCCTTATTCTCTTGAGGCCATGTACATCAACAGGTCCAGCACCCGCTGGGAATAACCCCACTCGTTATCGTACCAGGCGATTACTTTGGCCATATTATCGCCTATAACCATGGTGGAGAGGGCGTCTATGATAGCCGAATGGGGATTGCCGTTATAGTCTATGGAAACCAGGGGCAGCTCGCAATACTCCAGGATCCCCTTTAAGGGACCTGCCGCGGCCTCTTGAAAAGCCCGGTTAATCTCAGCAGCGGAAGCGGTCCTGGTCAGTTCCACCACAAGGTCCACCACTGAAACATTGGGCGTCGGGACCCGCATGGCAAATCCGCTCAGCTTTCCTTTCAGCTCCGGAAGCACCAGGGCCACAGCCTTGGCTGCCCCGGTTGTGGTGGGGATAATGTTCAGGTTGGCCGCCCTGGACCTGCGCATATCCCGGTGGGGCATATCCAGGAGTTGCTGGTCGTTGGTATAGGCGTGAATGGTGGTCATAAGCCCTTTTTCGATTCCGAAATTTTCATGGAGCACTTTGGCAACCGGGGCCAGGCAGTTGGTGGTGCAGGAAGCGTTTGACACCACATGGTGCAGGGAAGGGTCATACTGATCCTCGTTTACCCCCATTACTACAGTCATGCACTCGCCCTTGGCCGGAGCGCTCAAAACAACTTTCCGGGCGCCGGCCTGGATGTGCTTGGCCGCGTCATCTTTATTGTTGAACCTTCCCGTGGACTCCACCACAAATTCGACTCCAAGCTCTTTCCAGGGTAATAGCGTGGGATCGCCTTCAGCCAGCAGCAGGACTTCATGACCGTCAACCACAATTGCACGGTTGTCCCGGGCACTGACCTCTGCGTCAAATGTGCCGTGAATGGAATCGTACTTCAGCATGTGGGCCACAGATTGGGCATAGGTATCGGTTACCGCAATTCTCCGGGACTTATGATTGACAGCCATAACCTCTATGTCCGGTCGTTTTAAAGCGCATCTCAGGACGTCACGGCCTATTCTTCCGAGACCATTAATCCCTATTTTCACCCCATTAGTACTACCCGCTCCTTTCATTAGTATACCTAATTAACCACATTCTATGAAATAGTATATACTTTAATTCTCTATATGTTGATAAGTTCCTTCCAATTTAAAAATATTTAACAGAATTACAGGGTACCAACTTGTTGTCAGTACCCCCCGTAGTGTGTGGTTTTTCCTAATATCTTTTTCTTTTGCGGATGGCGGCGATTCCCAGTTCATCCCGGTACTTGGCCACAGTACGTCTGGATATGGTAATTCCGCGCCTCCGGAACATTTCAGAAATTTGTTGATCGTTCAGCGGAGACCTGGCGTCCTCCCGGGCCACGATCTCCTGAAGCATTTTTTTAATGCTTTCAGATGAAGTGGTGGTTCCGGCCGAGTTGCTTAAACCCGTGGAAAAGAAATATTTCATCTCGAAAACACCCTGGGGAGTCTGAATGTATTTGTTTGAAGTAGCCCTGCTGACAGTGGACTCGTGCAGGCCCACCATCCCGGCCACCTTCTTCAGGTTCAGCGGTTTTAGGTATTTCACACCCCGATCCAAAAAGTCCCTTTGCAGTTCAACCAGGCAGTTGGCGACCTTGTACAGGGTCAGTCTTCTCTGTTCAATACTTCTGATTAACCAGGCCGCTGCATTCAACTTGCTTTCCACAAAGCGGCGGGTCCTGGAGTCATGGTTTTTATCCTTGGAGAGCACGGAGCGGTAGGTCGCATTTATGGTAATACGTGGAATAGCCACATCGTTCACCAGTATAACATATTCACCCTCTACCTTTTCCAGAATAATATCCGGAATTATATAGCGGGTACTGTGCAAATTCGAAAAATTACGGCCAGGTTTGGGATCAAGAGTTTTTAAGAGATCAGCTGCCTGCTGGACAGTCTGGACAGTTATACCCAGTTCCTGGGCAATCCGGTTCAACTTACCCTTGGACAGATCCACCAGGTAGTTTTTAATCAGACTTTCCAGTACGATATCTTTAATTCCCAACTGCTTAACCTGAATTAAAAGGCATTCCTCCAGGTTCCTGGCCCCGACCCCGGGCGGGTCAAAGCCCTGGATCACACTAAGCATATCATTAACACTGGACTCGCTCACACCAAGACGCAAAGCTACTTCCTCCAGGGATATCTGCAGGTATCCATGTTCATCAAGGTTACCAATAATATATTCGCCGATTAACCGGTCTGCATCATTGCAGGGGGTCAGGTTCAACTGAAATAAAAGGTGCTCGGAAAGCGTCAACGATTGCGACAGGAAATTCTCGTAACTGTAACCTTCCTGCTCCTGAATCCTTTCCTGGCGGACTACCCCGAGATCGCTGCTGTCCTGAAAATACTCTTCCCAGTCCAGATCATATTCTTTTCTGTCCGTATCTTCATCACCGGCCGTATTTTGTTCATCTCCAATCCCGGCCTCTTCCCCTCTTTCGACCTCGTCTTCCCTCAACTCCAGCAAGGGGTTTTCCTCAAGCTGTTGTTCAATATACATGGAGAGTTCAAGCGCAGAAAGCTGCAAAACAGTAATGGCCTGGCGCAATTCGGGGGTCATGATTAACTTTTGAGTTTGTTCAACATTAAGCCCATAACCCATTCGCATTGCGTTTTTCACTCCTCAGAAGAAATGACAATATTCGTTATATTTTTAATTCTCTAAGGACCTGGCGTTTTCCTGCCTGCTCGTCCTGATCCAAGAGATATTCGCCAGGTAATTGTTTCATTCCTGATCAGCCCGGGTGCTGGTCCAAATTTTTGCGAAGATCATTATCTATATTCCATACCGGCTTAACCGGTTGCCCCGTTCCCCTCCGGCCCTGCCTTGAACCGCCTGCGCAGGGCCATTACCACAGTGATTGTCAGGGAAAGACCCGCAGCGGTTATCAGAGCCAACCCCGTCTGACCGGCTGCAAACAGATCCGGGTGCAGCCCCAGTCCGTAATCCATGAGGTCGTTAAGGATCATCCAGCAAGCAGTGAACATAATAACCCCGTGACCAGGCTGGAGTGTTTTAAGATAGATAAATCCCTGCAGGGCCATACCAAGATGGGACACCCAGAGCATTCCTTCGGTAAACTCCAGCGGGCCGCCCTGGAGCCAGTAATGAGAAATCATTACGACCGCCCAGATTCCATACTTGATGGAAGCTGTCAGAGCCACGGTCTGAAACAGAAGCCTGCCCGTACCGGCCAGGCTGAGCAGCAGCGCCAGGGCAAAAAGGGTAGTAGACAGCGGACTGTCCGGGACAAAAGGCCAGTAATAATACGGTGTGCGGGCAAGCTGTTCACGGTACCAGTAATAACCATAAGCAGAGCCAACCGCATTAATAATCACAAGGGGGATCATAAAGCGCCCCTGCCGGGGATTGTCCCAGAAGTCCTGCCAGAGCCTGAGCACTTGAGCCAAGAGAAAGACGTCCTTTTTAAGTTGGTAGTTTTAAACGGTCATTTCGGGGGAACCGGTCCCGGAATCCGCACCGGCTTCCGGACGCCCGGCGCCCACTTCCCGGCGCCTGATCCTGGCAGGAACACCAGCCGCCAGAGCCCCCGGGGGGATGTCCCGGTTGACCAGGGAACCGGCCCCTACAACAGCCCCGTCACCGATCCGGACTCCCGGCAGGATGGTGGCATTGGAACCAATCAAAACCCCCGCGCCAATCTCAACGGGGCCTTTGTGGTACTCCCGCACCAGGAATTCGTGAGTCAGAACCGTCACGTTGTAGCCGATGATAGTATTGTCCCCGATGGAGATGAGCTGCGGGAAAAAGACATCAAACATGGCCATCAGGCCCACTGACACATTCCTGCCCACCTTCATACCCAAAAAGTGACGGTATAACAGGTTTTTAAATTCTAAAAAGGGAAGGTAACGGCAAAAGGTAATAATTAAGAAATGAAAGGCAACCCTGGGGAGGCTTACCAAGCTGAATGAATACTGCATCGAGTTTTTTTCACCGGGAGAAGGGAACGATTTGTATTTTCTCATCCTTGCTTGCTCCGGATTTGATCGGCAATTTCTTCGATCTTTCTCAAGCGGTGGTTGACCCCGGATTTACCCAGTCTGGGCTGAATCAAATCTCCCAGTTCCTTCAGGCTGGCATCGGGATACTTGATCCGGAGCACTGCTATTTCCCGCAGGGATTCCGGAATTTGCTCCAAACCCACGGTATCCCTGATCAGTTCAATATTTTCCAGATGCCGCACTGCGGCATTGACTGTTTTATTCAGGTTGGCTGTTTCGCAGTTGACCAGGCGGTTGACCTGGTTGCGCATATCTTTATAAATCCTGGCGTTTTCAAAATTGAGCAGTGCGGAGTGGGCCCCTACAATATTTAAAAAATCGCTGATTTGCTCGCTTTCTTTGAGGTATACAACAAACCAGTTTTTCCGCCTGCTGACTCTGGCAGGCAGATGCATTTTTTGCATCATTTTTTCAATATACCGGGCAAAGCTCTCGTTGCCCGTAATTATTTCCAGATGATAATTGCCTTCGGGACTGTTCACGGAACCCCCGCCCAAAAAAACCCCTCTCAGGTAGGCCCGGCGGCAGCATTCCCGGCGGACCAGCTCGTCCCTTACAGCAATACTGCTCAGCCTTCCCGCGGCGTCCAGCATCCCCAGGCGCCGGAGAATTTCGCCCATGCCCGGCTGGGGGAGGATGCGCACCCAGTAAACGTTATTTTTTTTGAGCTGCGTCTTGCGCTGTACCAGAACCTCTGTTTGAAGCCCAAACAGAGTTTTGATCAGGGAAAAAATTTTTCTGGCTACTGCGGCGTTTTCGTTTATAATGCTCAGGGAAATCTGGCGTGAGCCGCTGATCTGGATAGTCCCGTCCATTTTAATCAGGGCCGCAAGTTCCGCCAGGCGGCAGCAGGGCCGCTGCCCTGAAACCCGCGCCAGCTCATTTTTAGTTACCGCCGAAAAGGACAAGCCATCTTCCCCTCTTTCCTCTTGCATATATTATACCAGTAAAAAGACAGCGGGACTAGCTCGCCGTCTTTTTTGATTTAATTTTTTTACACTTTTCAATTGCCTTTAACGGTAACAAGACACTGATTTAGAAATTTCATCAAAAAAACTGTTTTAATGCCGCAGATAATGTCGCTGGATCCCTCTAAATCTCAGCCCTGAAAAGTTCTTTACCCTTACTGTCCCGGCGCCGTTCATTCAAGTAACGGACCCTGTTGTGCCGCCCCCTGTCCGCAAAGGTGAGGCGCAAAACCGCCTGGGCCAGCTTATCGGGATGGTGCCGCACCACATCGGTCTGGTGCACCAGGTCCCCTTCCACGGCCTGGATGCCCATTTTTTCTATTTCTTCAATGTCCGCCGCCACGGGATTTGCTCCCATTTGCAGGTAGCGAACCCGCAGTCTGGGGGGAACCGGCCCGGTATTGACAACTGCATAATCAATTGTCGTGCCGCCGTGAGCAACAAGGGCTTCCAGGTGACCGGAGGCGGTATAACCATCCGTCTCACCCGGCTGGGTCATCACGTTGCAGATATAAATTTTGGGGGCCGGAGTTTTGGCCAGCGCCTCCGGAATCCCCTTCACCAGGAGATTGGGAATAATGCTGGTGTAAAGGCTGCCCGGCCCGAGCACAACAGCATCAGCAGCCCGGATGGCAAGCAGGGCTTCAGCCAGCGGCAGGCAGCGGGAGGGTTTCAAAAACACCCTTTGAATCCGGCCCGGGCTGTGGGAAATCTGGGACTGACCCTGCACCACCGTCCCGTCCCCTAGTTCGGCGCAGAGAGTGACATCGGACAGCGTTACCGGCAGCACCTGGCCGCGGATGGCCAGAACCTTGCTCAAACCCCGTACCGCATGGTCAAAGCTGCCGGTCATGCTGGTTAAAGCCGCCAGGAGCAGGTTGCCCAGGGAGTGACCTGCCAGCTCCCCTGTTTTAAAACGGTACTGGAGAAGCTCTTCCATCAGGGGCTCTTTATCAGCCAGGGCAACCAGGCAGTTGCGGATATCCCCCGGGGGGAGCATCCCCAGATCGCCCCTGAGGCGGCCGGAACTGCCCCCGTCATCGGCCACCGACACAATGGCGGTCAGGTTGCTGGTATATTCTTTCAATCCCCTCAGGAGCACCGACAGGCCGGTGCCGCCGCCAATCACAACAATCTTGGGGCCGCGCCGCAAGCTGTGCCTGGTGTAGATAATATCAGCCATTCTGCCTTCCTGATCCGGGGCCAGCACACCAGCCACGGAGTGAAAGGACTTCAGGATCCCCAGGGCCATCACAACCAGTCCTGAGACAAGAAGAAAAAAGCCGGCTGTCCGGTGGAGCTCCTGGTCCAGGAGCATGAACTCCAGGTGGTGAATGGGCCGGGCCAGATACCCGAATAAGTTGCCCTCCATAATCAGGTCCACGCCCAGAGCCGCCAGGAGCAACCCGGACAACGCCAGAAACAGCCAGCGCTTCACGCGCATGCCCGGATAGAGCCATTTCAGCAGATCCAACATTTTCAACCCCTATTTTTTTTAATGTCCCGGTGGCGAACCGTTACAGGCAGGTCCTTGCTTTCCAGAATCTCCCCCAGGCGGTTGGCCAGGACAACGGAACGGTGCATGCCTCCGGTGCAGCCGATGGCAATCATCAGGGTGGTTTTTCCTTCTTTAATGTACTGGGGAATTAAGAACTCAATAAAGTCCTGAAATTTTTCCATAAATTCTTCCGTTGGCGGGGAGCCGAAAACATAGTCCCGGATTGGCCTCTCATTGCCGCTCAAGGGTCGCAGGGCCGGGTCGTAGTGGGGATTGGGCAGGAAGCGAACATCAAAGACCAGGTCGGAGTCCAGGGGTATACCATATTTGTAGCCAAAAGAAATGACCGTGATGTGCAGTCTGGAGTTATTCGCGTTGCCTGCGTAAATAGCAGCAATCTCTTCTTTTAACTGCTGAACGGCCATGTTGGATGTGTCGATGATCTTGTTCGCCTTGCCTCTCAAGTCCTGAAGGCGGCTTCGCTCTTCCCGGATTACTTCCAGGATCTCCCCGTGGGAACTTAAGGGATGGCGCCTTCTGGACTCTTTGTATCTCCTCACCAGGGTTTCATCGGACGCTTCGAGGAAGAGGATCTCGTACCCGGTTCCCTGCAGGTCAATCTGATGGAGAACTTCAAAAAGGGTGTTGAAAAATTCCCCGCCCCGGATATCAACTGCTAATGCTATTTTATTAATCTTACTGGCAGCCTGTGCACAAAGTTCGGCGAATTTAGGAATTAAGGTTGGGGGCAGGTTGTCCACGCAGAAAAAACCCAGATCTTCGAGACAGCGCATTGCCTGGGTTTTTCCGGCGCCGGAAAGGCCGGTGACTATCACAAGTTTCGGCATAATGATTTTGCTGACCCCCCTTTACAACATGTGGAATTCAAAACAGGGCGTTAATGACCTGCTCTGCGGGAAACCCCAGCCGGTCCAGCAGTTCCGCCCCGGCATCCAGTCTTCCCACCATTTCCGGATAGTGGGCGTCGCTGTTGACCACCAGCCCGGCCCCGTGGCGGGCGGCGGCCCGGACGATTCCTTCTTTATTATAATTGTGTCCCGTGTTAACTTCAAGTGCGGTTTCGGTACCGGCGCAGGCCCGGGCCAGTTCATCCAGGTCCACCGGAGCCATCAGGTCCGGGTGGCTGATAAAATCCACCGGGTAACTGTGGATGGCCTCAATCAGGGCTTTGGTGTTGGTGCAGCGCATTTTTTCCCGGAGGCTCCCGGAGAACCTGGCCGCCAGATTGGGCAGGGTATAGTACAGGGCGTCCCCGGGGCTTTCCGGAATATAGTAGGGATGCAGCCCGGCAATCAGCAAATCCAGCCGGTCGATAATTTCCCGGGGCAGGTCCAGGCGGCCGTCCCGGCTGATTACTGCTGCCTCGGACCCCACCAGGAGCTTGAGCTCCGGAAAGCGGGGAGCCAGGGCGGCCACCTCTTCCTTAATTACCAAAAATGTTCCGGCATACGCCACACCCGTGCCGATGCTCCTGGGACCGTGGTCGGTGATGGCTACTTCCCGCAGGCCCCGCCGGGCGGCCGCTTCTATATTCTGAGCCGGGGTACCCCGGCCGTCGCTGTATCTTGTGTGGGTGTGGTAGTCGGCAAAAAACTTAATCGTCCCGCAGCTCCCTTTTGAGATAGTCGATCACCTTGACCGGACCCGGGTCAATACCGTACAGGGCCGCCAGATAGACGCTGGTGTAATCACCGGTGTAAATCAGGGAAAAGAGCCTGGAGAGGACGCCTTCACCGGAGGCCCAGACCTCGGTACAGCCGTCCACAACATCCCGGATTACTTCCCTGGTGATCTCGATGCGCTTGTGCACCCGGGGGTGATCCCGCTCATCCCGCAGAATCACCACGTGGAGCTTTTTTAACAGCTCTTTGGGAAACTGGAAGCCCACAATTTCGTTATGGTTCAATTCCGGCAGCACGTTCCAGTAAGCAGGGGCCTTGGCGTTTTCGTTGATCTGGCCCTTCCAGCGCTGGGCCACAACCTCGGTTGTGCCGCTGGAACCCCAGATTACCGGGATCCGGTTGAAAAGCTTTTGGGCCAGCTGCTTGGCCTGGTTTTCCTCCTCGTGGGCTTCCGGAGCCAGCTTTCCCTGCAAAATCCGGATATAGTCGATCATTTCCGAAATCTCGTCCACGTTGTCCGGCAGCAGTCCCAGCCTTTGCAAAACCCTTAGGGTTGGGATAAACAAAAAGCCGGTGGCTGCCCGGGGGGAAATACCGCCGGGAACCCCAATCAGCGGCACACCGTCCCGGCCGGCCAACTCACCCAGCCTGCCGCCGGTGGTTACGGCAACTACGGAGGCGCCCCTTAAGCGGGCTTCTTCGTAAGCGCTCAAGGTTTCTTCGGTGTTTCCGGAATAGCTGACGGCGAAGACCAGGGTATCGGGACCTACAAACTCCGGCAGGACGTAGTCCCGGTTGACGATTACGGGTACAGCCATTCTGCCGGCGGTGTAGACCCTGAGTAGGTCCCCCCCGATGGCCGAGCCCCCCAGTCCGGTCACAACGATATTGGAAACGGCCTCAATTTCCGGCAGTTCCACATGCCCGGCCAGATCCCAGCAGGCCTGGCCGCACTGGGCGGGCAAACCCATCAGAGCTTCGAACATGCCCGTTGTATCCAGCTTGCAAAGTTCCTCCGGGCAGTTTAAATCCTTTACAGCATTCATAATTGGCTTTTCCTCCTTTAATAGAGGTTTATCAATACTTTTGCGTTCTTTCAGCAATAACAATCAACAACAAATCATTAACGGATGATCATTCAATTTCTGTTCCAACGCCGGCTGCTATAATGTCGCCGGATCCCCGGGCGGGCCCATTTCCAGCACATCTTCCAGGTAGGCCCGCAGCACCTCGGCCACGCTCCAGGCCTGGGCGATGCAGCCCCTGGGAAGGGCCGGCTCGTCGCCGTCGAAAATCTCTGAGATATAGCCGGCGCCGTGGTCGCGCAGCTGATCGCGGAAAGGCCGGATTAACCTTAAGGCAGTTTCCCGGCTGGCCGGGCTGTAGCCGTGCACCCGCCGGATGGCGGTGATAAAGGGCCCCATCAGCCAGCCCCAGGCCGTCCCCTGGTGGTAGGCGCCATCCCGCTGGAAGCGATCCCCGGTGTAAATGCCCCGGTACTCCCCGTCAGATGGGGAGAGGCTGCGGAGCCCGTAAGTTACGTAGAGCTCCCGCCAGACCTTGCCCACCACCCGGAGCCCCTGCTCCCGGCTGAGCATGGTATGGGGGAGGCTCACCGCCAGCAGCTGGTTGGGCCGGACCCTGGAGTCCACCCCCTCCGGAGAAACCACGTCATACAGGCAGCCCCTTTTTTCGTCCCAGAATTGTTGCAAAAAGCTGTCCTTCACCAACCCCGGCCGGACCGGGCCGGGAAACTCCTCCCCGCAGAGACGGCTGAGCTTTTCCAGGATGCAGAGGGCGTTATACCACAGGGCATTGATTTCCACAGCCTTGCCGTGGCGCGGCGTCACCACCCACTGATCCACCCTGGCGTCCATCCAGGTCAACTGGACCTCCGGGGAGCCGGCGCTGATCAGGCCGTCTTCAGCCATGCCGGTGTTGTAATCGGTGCCTTCAGCATACCAGCGGACGATCTCCTTGATTACCGGATACAGGCGCTCCCGCACAAAATCCAGGTCGCCGGTGTAGGCCAGGTAGCGCTGGGCAGCGTGAATAAACCAGAGAGAAGCGTCCACGGTATTGTAAACCGGAACCCTGGCCCCGTCAAAAAAAGCATTGGGCAACAGCCCCCGCCGGCTGTGTTCCGCGAAGGTCAGCAGGATTTCCCGGGCCTCCTGAAAACGCCGGGTTACCAGGGTGAGCCCGGGCAGGGAAATCATGGCGTCCCGGCCCCAGTCGGCAAACCAGGGATAGCCGGCGGTGACGGTTTTTTTCCCGGTGGACCGGCGTTGCACAATGAAGGCGTCCGCAGCCCGCACCAGGCGGCAGGCAAAGCTGTCCGGGCAGGCGGCCTGCTCCTCCAGTTTGCGGAGCCGGGCCCGCTCTTTTTCCAGTAAATCCAGGGGGTCAAGACCGGCTGCCCGGCAGCTTTCCTCAACGGTGGCAAAGACCGCAAAGGTTTTGACTTCTCCTGAAGCGATGGGAACCTCAAAGCGTCCGGGCACGTAGTGGTCTTCCCGGTCGTTCTCGCCCCGCTCCTTTTCCGCCCTGTAGAACATCCCCTCGTACCAGCTCCCGCCGGGTATAAAGGTGCCGGCGCTGCAGGTGAGCAGCAGGTCCGGCAGGTCCTCCCCCCCGGCAACAGCGATAGAAACGCCGCCGGGGACAGCCTTTTGCTTGAATTGAAGCTCATCCCGGCGCGTGACGCAGTGGTGGCCGCGGCCGTTGACCAGGGGAACCAGGCTCAGCACGGCCGGTGCAGTCCCGTTGTAGACCCGGTAGAGGATCACCGTACTGTTTTCGCCGTGCACCAGGAAAACAGTCTTGTCCAGGGATATGTCTTTGAAGCTGTATGTAAAGGTTGGAAAGGGCTCCACCCGGACCCGCTGGAGGTGGATGAAGCCGGTTTCCCTGAAGCCGGACCTGTTTTCGTTGGCGGCCAGGTTAAAGGTGCAGGAGCCCGCCCGGAAGCGCTCGTCCAGCTTGGCCAGGTGCAGTAGCCGCCGGCCCGGGGGATTGTGGGCAGCCACCAGCAGGCCGTGGTACTTACGGCTGTTGAGGTTGATCAGAGTGCTGGAAGCGTAGCCGCCGATGCCGTTGGTAGCCAGCCATTCCTTTTGCAGGCCGGACTCCAGGGTGCGCCAGTGGCTTTTACCGTAATTTAACATCTTACACCTCTTTCCACTAGCATAGTCTCAACAGGGGCCTTTTATTCCAGGGGATTTACCCTCTGCAGGGCCAGGGCCACGGCGCCCATGGCCCCGGCCCTGCCGCCCAGCTCAGCCGGGGCCAGGCGCAGCTTTTGCCGGGCAGCCGCCAGGGACCTGGCCCGGACTTCCCGCCGTACTCCTTCCCAGATCAGTTCTCCTGCCGCCATGACTCCGCCGCCCAGGACGACAAGGGATGGGTTCAGCAGGTTGACCAGGTTGGCCACGCCGATTCCCAGATAACCGGCGGCCTCCTCAATGACGGCAACCGCCCCGGGGTCACCTTCGGCTGCCGCCGCCGCCACCGCGACAGCGCTGATCTTCCCGGGGTCTCCCCCCGCCGCCGCCAGGATCCCCCGGCCGCCGCCGCAGGCCGCCAGTTCCCCGGCCTTCCTGGCAATAGCCGTGCCGGAGGCCAGGGCCTCCAGGCAGCCCCGGTTGCCGCAGCTGCAGCGGGGCCCGTCGGGCAGAACGGTCATGTGGCCGATTTCACCGGCGCCGTCCGCTGCCCCCCGGTAAAGTCTTCCCCCCAGGATCAGCCCCCCGCCGACTCCGGTGCTGACAGTGATGAAGACCATGTTTTCGGCGCCCCGGCCGGCTCCGTAAAAGTGCTCCCCCAGGGCGGCCAGGTTGGCGTCGTTATCCAGCAGGACGCGGACCCCTGTCTTCTCCTGGAGGATCTCCCCTATGGGTAAATTGTGCCAGTTTAAATTGGGGGCAAAATGAATGATCCCCCTGGAGGTGTCCAGGGGGCCCGGGGCGCCCAGAGTCAGGGCCCGCAGCCGGCGGGAAGCAGGGAAGGCAGCCTTTCGGACTTGCTCCACGCTCTCCAGAATCCGGGCAATCACGTGCTGCGGACCCTTTTCCGCTTCGGTGGGAATTTTTTGTTCAGCCAGCACCTCGCCCCGGGAAGATGCCAGGACCGTATAAATCTTGGTCCCCCCCAGGTCCACGCCGGCTACGCAGAAATCGGACATATCAATAACCTCCCTATGCTCAAGGGAATCGTACTCTGTTCAAAAACATGCCCGGGGCTCAGCCCTCGGAAAGCACTGTCAAAGTCAACCCCGCAAACCCTTCTTGCCATGTTTATTTTTTATGCCGGGCGGCGGATCAGGCAACCGCACCTCCCAGCACAAACTTTTCCAGGGCTTCCACCACGCCATCTCCATAGGAGGCTTCCGTTACGTAGTCCGCCCTTTTCTTGATTTCCTCCCGGGCATTGGCCACCACCACGCCGAGCCCGGCATACTCCAGCATTTCCAGGTCGTTATAGCTGTCCCCCACGGCCATGGTTTCTTCCCTCTTAATTCCGTAGAGACCCGCCAGGTAGGCCAGGGCGTCCCCCTTGGTGGCCCGGGGGTGGGAAAACTCCAGAAAATGCGGCTTGGATTTGGAAACGTGCACCTTTCCCCTGTAGAGCGGTACCAGCTCTTCCCGGAGGCGATCCAGTTGCTGTTCCCCGGCGATGGCCAGCACCTTGAGGGGATCGCGGTCCAGGTATTCTAAAAAATCTCCCACCAGCTCCGCCTCCACCCCGGCAAAGGAGGCATAGCTCCGGCCTTCCGGGGTATCCCTTTCAACCAGCAGCCGGTCGTCCTCCAGGTAGCCGTTGAGGTGGTAGCCCAGCTGGTGGACCCGGGCGATGATTTCCCGGGCGTAAACCAGGGGCAGCGGCCGGTACACCAAAACCTCACCGGAGCAGGCGTTCTTCACCAGGGCACCCTGGTAGGTAATCAGCGGGACATCCAGGCCCAGTTCCCGGGCAAATCTTGCAGCCGATAGATACATACGTCCGGTGGAAATGGTAAAATGAACGCCGGCGGCGCGTACCGCCGAAACGGCTTCCCTGACCCGGCCGGTAATCTGGAGGTCCCGGGAAAGCAGCGTGTCGTCAAGGTCAACGGCAACCAGCTTGATTTTTGTCATAAAACCTCCGCTTTGCTTATTATCCACAAAGTATTTAATAGTATTTAATAGATGAGCATTTTTATAATTATACACATTTTTCTCAAATCATGCCAGAAACAACCGGTGAAATGGCTCTCCGCCCCCGGGAAGACCGCTTTAAAAACATCACTTCCTCCACGCACCGATACCCGGCTGAAACATAACAACCATACAGAAGAATGGGTCTCTTGAGCAGGTTCTTGCGCCTTTTCTATGATTAACCGGAACAATATTTCTCCGGAACAAATTATCTATCAGGATTTAGTATGGTACAACAAGATTCCCGGCTGCTACTGCTTTCTTTTTCTTTTCTCTGTTCCCGCCGGGCTCTCACCATGATCAGCTCGCCCACAATACTCACTGCCAGCTCTTCGGGAGCTTCCGCACCAATGTTAATCCCGATGGGCGCATAGACCCGGTCCAGCTCCTCCTTCCTGAACCCCTGCCTGACCAGTTCCTCGAAGGTCAGATCCCTTTTGCTCCGGCTGCCGATCATGCCGATGTACCCGGCCCCGCTCCGCAGCACCTGTTCCAGGACAACTTTATCGTAAAGGTGGCCCCTGGTCACAATGACAAGGTAACTATCTTCGTCGATATACAGTTCCGGCAGTTTGCGGAAAGAATCAATGACCATGATCTCTACAGGTTCCGGGAACCGCTCCCGGTTGGCGTAATCCGCACGGTCATCCAGTACCACTGTTCTGAAACCAACATTCTCACTTAAAGCGGCGATCCTTTGCGATACGTGGCCTGCGCCGAAAATATAAACCGTTCCGCCCTGGCGCAGGGGTTCAACCAAAAAGCGCTGCTTACCAAAAGCTTCTGCGTGGATAGATATTTTAGCCGGCCCGGTAATCAGCTTTTCCAGGAGGTAAGGATCACAGTCAATCTTACCGGTAAGGGTTCCGTCAGGCTTCACCAGGCACTGCTGCCTTGCCAGTCCGGCGGCGCCGGGAATGCTGTCCAGAATGGTGATTAACCAGGCCTTCTCCCGCCGTTTCAGGACCCCTGCCGCTGCCTGATAGACCATCCGGTTGTTTTCATCGCCGGCGTCGATGTAGTCGATCAGAATTTCACCTTTGCCGCCGCAGATCATATCCATCCCGGATACATCCCTGCTGGTCAGATCAAAGGACTGCAGCATGGTTTGCTTTAAGCGCAGCGCCTCTCCGGCAAGATTTATAGCCTCCGCTTCCAGGCGTCCTCCCCCGATGGTACCCGCAGTGGAGCCATCGGCCCGCACCACCATTTTTGCCCCGGCGGTGCGTGGCGCGGAACCGGTTTTGTCAAATATGGTGGCTACGGCAAAACTCTCTTCTTTTTGGATCAGTGTTTCCATTAGCCTGTACAGTTTTTGCATTCAAAACCCTCCTCGTTTCCCTTAAAGCAGTTTCGCCACAGGGTATTGCCCGGTCCCAAGCGATTGGAGAATTGATTGAAGCAAACCCTTTTGTCAGGACCGGTGGAAAAAATCATAGACGGCCCGGGCTGCCTTTTTGTTCATGCCCTTGACGGCGGCCAGCTCCCCGGGGGATGCTTTTTCAATTTCGGCCAGGGTGCCGAAGGCTTTCAGCAACTCCCGGCGGCGAACCTCCCCGATGCCCTCCACCTCGTCCAGCAGGGACTTCAGCCCGGCCTTGCCCCGGAGCTTGCGGTGATAGGCCAGGGCAAAGCGGTGGGCCTCGTCGCGCAGGCGCTGCAGCAGGTGGAGCGCCCGGGAGCCCGCGGGCAGGATAATGGGATCGGGCCGGCCTTCGGCAAAAAGGTGTTCCTCCTCCTTGGCCAGGCCGAAGGCCGGGATCCGGTCAAAACCCAATTCACGCATGACGTGCCGGGCAGCGGACAGCTGACCCTTGCCGCCGTCTATAATGACCAGGTCCGGAAGCAGGTAAAAGCGGGCCTCCTTGCTGGAAAGCCTCCCGGTCTTCAACAACTCCCGCTCTTCCACAGCCCGGGTGAAGCGGCGGCGCAGCACCTCCTGCAGGGAGGCAAAGTCGTCCGGCCCCTCCACGGTGCGGATTTTAAACCGGCGGTACTGGTCTCTGGCCGGCCTGCCTTCCTCAAAAACCACCATCGAGGCCACGCTCTCGGCCCCCTGGGTATTGGAGATGTCGTAGCATTCCAGCCGCCGGGGAGGCTGCTCCAGGTCCAGCCCCCGGGCCAGTTCGGCCAGCGCCCCGGCAATTTCGTCACGCTCCGCCGCCTTCTCCGAACGGACCTGCTCCAGGGCCAGGAGGGCATTGCGGGCCGCCATTTCCACCAGCTTTTTCTTTTCGCCGCGCCTGGGTGTCTTCAGGGCGACTTTGGCCCCCCTCTTGCCGGAAAGCCAGGCCTCTATGACCGGCTTCTCCTCCCCGGTATCCTCGGAGATGAGGATTTCTCCCGGGATCAACTCGGCATCGTTATAATACTGCTTGACAAAGGCGGTGATAATCTCGGAGCGGCTCAGCCCCTCGGTTCCCTTCAGCGTGAAGTGCTCCCTGCCGATCAGCTTGCCCCCCCGGATCAGGAACAGCATCACACAGGCCTCGTCGAAGGTTTCGGCCAGGGCCGCCACATCCTGGTCTTCAAAACCTCCGGAAATGATCTTCTGCTTCTCTACCACCTCGCCGACGGCCCGGATCTGGTCCCGGAGCCGGGCGGCCTGTTCAAAATCCAGCTTTTCCGCAGCCTCCTCCATCCTGGCTGTCAACTGCCGGACCAGGTCCTCCTGCCTTCCCTCCAGGAACAGGCAGACCTCCCGGATCATAGCCCGGTATTTTTCCCTGTCCACCAGGCCGCAGCACGGCCCCAGACAGCGCTGGATATGGTGGTTCAAGCAGGGCCGCTCCCGTTTTTCCGGCTCCTTCTTCCTGCAGGAGCGGAAGGGGAAAAGCTTTTTCAGCAGGCGCAAGGTCTCGTTCACTGCGCCCACCCGGGTATAGGGTCCGAAGTACCTGGAACCGTCCTTGATGTGGCGGCGGGTGATCATCACCCTGGGGAAATCATCCCCCAGGGTAACTTTCAGGTAAGGGTAGCTCTTGTCGTCTTTGAGCAGGACGTTATAGCGGGGCCGGTGCTCCTTGATCAGGTTCTGCTCTAAAATCAAGGCCTCCACTTCCGAATCCGTGACGATATAGTCCAGGTCGGCCACCCTGTCCACCAGGACCCTGGTTTTGGGCGGCAGCTGCGCCCCGGGCTGGAAATAGGAGCGGACCCGGCTTTTTAAGGACACGGCTTTCCCCACATAGAGGATCTTTCCGGCTCCGTCCCGGTAGAGATAGACCCCGGGTTTGGCGGGGAGGTGCTTCAATTTTTCTTCAAGCTGCATCTTTACCCACTGCCTTCTTTGACTAACAAGAAATAATATTCTTGCCGGGAAGCATTTAACATTATATGCTATAAAAGAAAGTATCCGGATGGAGAAACAGTATATGCCTCTTCTTGAAGAAATCAAGTCACTGGTCAAGGCTAATCTTGAAGGTCAGAGAACCTTTGAGGAGCGTTTTGACAGGCGCCTGACCGAAATTGAAAACAAAATGGCCGAAGACACAAAAATTCTTTTTGCAGCTGTAAAAGAGAGCAGCACTATTAAAGCTGAACTTGTTGAAGTAGAAAACCGGCTTGACTCACTTGAAGTCAAGTTAGAGCAGCTGGACGCCAGAATTGGCCGGCTGGAAACAAAGGTCGAACAGCCTGGGGAAAAAGCAGCCTAAGCACCCGTAAAAATGAAATCTGGTTTGACCTCGTCGCCAGGGAATATGGTAAGCTGCGCTTTGACCTGGACGTATTGAAGGAAGAGGTTTCGCTCTCCGGCATAAATGCCGGGTAACAGTCCCCCGGGGCTTTTTATTTTTCCCTGTCACCGGCGCGCAGGTCCTTCTCCAGGGCCTTCCTTAAAAACTGACCGGTGTAAGAGCCGGGAAATGCCGCAATTTCTTCCGGGGTGCCGGCGGCAACCACTTCCCCTCCCCTGTCCCCGCCCTCCGGGCCCAGGTCTATGATATAGTCGGCTGTCTTGATCACATCCAGATTGTGTTCAATGACCACAACCGTGTCCCCGGCTTCCACCAGCCGGTGCAGCACCTTCAGCAGCCGGTCGATGTCGGCGGCGTGCAGGCCGGTGGTGGGCTCGTCCAGGATGTAGAAGGTCTTTCCGTTGGAGCGCCGGGACAGCTCCGTGGCCAGCTTCACCCGCTGGGCCTCGCCGCCGGACAGGGTGGTGGCGGGCTGTCCCAGGCGGATATAGCCCAGGCCCACATCGTAGAGGGTGTTCAACTTGCGGTGGATCCGGGGAATGTGGAGGAAAAATTCCACCGCCTGCTCCACGGTCATATCCAGTACATCGGCAATATTTTTGCCCTTGTAGCGGACCTCCAGGGTTTCCCGGTTGTAGCGCCGGCCCTTGCAGACCTCGCAGGGCACATAGACATCCGGCAAAAAGTGCATCTCGATTTTGATGATGCCGTCACCCTGGCAGGCTTCGCAGCGCCCTCCCTTGACGTTGAAGCTGAAGCGTCCCGGCTTGTAGCCGCGCATCTTCGACTCGGGGGTCTGGGCAAAAAGGTCGCGGATGTCGTTAAAAACGCCTGTGTAAGTGGCCGGGTTGGAGCGGGGGGTGCGCCCGATGGGGGACTGGTTGACATCGATTACCTTGTCCAGGTGCCCGATGCCCCGCACCTCCCGGCAGCGGCCGGGCTGGGTCCTGGCCCTGTGCAGTTCCTGGGCCAGCTTCCGGTAAAGAATATCGTTGACCAGGGTGCTTTTGCCTGAACCGGAAACGCCGGTCACACAGGTAAATAAGTTCAGGGGAAACACCACGTCAATGTTCTTTAGATTGTTCTCGCAGGCGCCCAGCACCTCCAGAGCCCTGCCGTTGGGCCGGCGGCGGAACTGGGGCGCCGGGATCACCCTTTTACCGCACAGGTACTGGCCGGTGACAGACTCCGGGTTCTCCATAATGTCCCGGTAGGTTCCGGTGGCCACCACCCGGCCGCCGTGCTCACCGGCCCCCGGGCCGATGTCGATGATGTGGTCGGCTGCCAGCATGGTGTCCTCGTCATGCTCCACCACGATCAGGGTATTCCCCAGGTCCCGCAGGCGCTCCAGCGTCCGCAGCAGGCGCTGGTTGTCCCGCTGGTGCAAACCGATGCTGGGCTCGTCCAGAATATAAAGTACGCCCATCAGGCCGGAGCCGATCTGGGTGGCCAGCCTGATCCGCTGGGCCTCGCCCCCCGAAAGGGTGCCGGCCCCCCGGTCCAGGGTCAGGTAATCCAGACCCACGTTGATCAGAAAACCCAGCCGCTCCTGGATTTCCTTCAGAACCTGCCGGGCGATTATCTCCTCCCGCCCGGTCAGCTGCAGCCCGTGAAAAAAGGCCTGGGCCTCCAGCACGGAAAACCGCGTTATTTCTGTGATGGAGCGGTCCCCCACCTTGACCGCCAGGGCCTCCGGCTTGAGCCTGGCGCCCCGGCAGGCGGGACAGGGGCGGCTGCTCATATACTGTTCCAGCTCTTCCCGCTGGTGCTCGGAATTGGTTTCCCTGTGGCGCCTGCTCAAGTTGTTGATGATCCCTTCAAAGGGAGCAAAGATCTCATGCCTGCGCCCGTAGTGATCATTCTGCAGCACAAAGGGGAACCGCTTGCCCCGGGTGCCGTAGAGAACCACGGCCAGGTGCTCCGGCGCCAGATCCTCCACCGGCGTGTCCAGGCTGAAGCCGTAATGAGCGGCTATTCCCTCCAGTAACTGGTAATAGTAGCCCCCCGTGCTAATACACTGGATAGCCCCGGCCGCAATGGATTTGCGGCGGTCCGGGATGACCAGATCCGGGTCGATTTCCCTCTTAATCCCCAGGCCGGTGCATTCCGGGCAGGCCCCGTAGGGGCTGTTGAAGGAAAAGAGGCGCGGCGAAATTTCCGAGATGCTGATGCCGCAGTCCACACAGGCAAAATTCTCGCTGAAGGTTATCTCTTCCTTTTCCAGGGCCGCAATGGCTACACCGCCCCCTGCCTTCAGGGCCGTTTCCAGGGAGTCGGCCAGCCTGCGTCCGGATTCCGGGCGCAGGATAATGCGGTCCACCACCACCTCGATGGTGTGTTTTTTATTTTTATCCAGCCTGATTTCCTCCGAAGCATCCAGAACCTCTCCGTCGACCCTGACCCGGACAAAACCGTTCCGGCGGATTTCTTCAAAAACCTTTATGTGCTCGCCCTTCTTGCCCCGGACCAGGGGTGACAGAATTTGCAGCCTTGTGCCTTCTCCCAGGGCGGTCAAATGGTCCACCATCTGCTCCACGGCCTGCCGGGTGATGGGCTTGCCGCAGTTGGGACAGTGGGGCCGCCCCGCCCTGGCGAAAAGCAGGCGCAGGTAGTCGTAAATCTCGGTGACCGTGCCCACAGTGGAGCGGGGGTTCTTGCTGGTGGTTTTCTGGTCGATGGAAATGGCCGGGGAAAGTCCTTCAATATAGTCCACATCCGGCTTGTCCATCTGCCCCAAAAACTGGCGGGCATAGGCCGACAGCGACTCCACGTAGCGCCGCTGGCCTTCGGCGTAGATGGTATCAAAGGCCAGGGAGGATTTGCCTGAACCCGACAGGCCTGTTATCACCACAAAGCGGTTCCGGGGTATCTCCACGTCTATGTTTTTCAGGTTGTGGGCGCGGGCGCCCTTGACCAGGATCCTGTCCAGCATCAAAGAACAACTCCTTGACCAGGCTTATTAAGGCTTAAATCTAACTTAACAAGAGAAAAAAGAGATACTTAATCTTTTGCGATGTAGTTTAGAAGCAGCCGTTCCACCGGCCAGCTGCGCCGCTTTTATAATGACATAAATAACATATCCTGCAAATTTTCGTTCTGAAAAAGGCCTAAACAGTTACAGGATCGAGACATTATCTTGTAGCCTTGTCTATCCTGAAAATAAACATTTTTCAACACTTTGCTGGTGCCGCCTCAAACCCTGGGCTAGGCTACCAGGCTACTATACCATAAGTTGATAAGTTGGTGTCAGGCACCTAGGCACCTCAGGAACCAACGCCGCCTTTATTACATTATTGCAAATTCGGGTAACGTCAGAAATCTGAAAAAGGCACAAACAGGTACAGGATCTGCAGGCTTTTTATTGCAAACCACTTGCAACATTCATGCCGGAATTTTACCTTCATTATAATCCCAGATACGGGACGGGATATACCCATAGCCGGCTGGGCTGCCGGCTCCTGCCCGGTTGTTCACGTCAGCCCCGCTTGGCAGGCAATTGCGGCCGTTACGGGAAGCGGTAATCAGCCCCGGGCTTCTATTTCGTCCGGTATGGCGGGGCCGATGCCCTTCTCGCCCCGGAGCTGCAGCCGGAGCTCAATAATCAGGTCCCGGAGCTGGGCTGCCCGCTCAAAAGCCAGCTGGCGGGCCGAATCTTTCATTTCCTTCTCCAGGGTAGCAATTTGCTTCTTCAACTGGGCTTTGGTCATCTTCCTGCCCCGGGTTCCCACCTCGTACACCGCCCTGGGCTCCGCCACGCGGGTAGCCTCAATTACCTCCCGCACCGCCTTGCGGACCGTTTCCGGCGTAATTCCGTATTTCTTGTTGTAGGCCAGCTGCTTTTCCCGGCGCCGGTTGGTTTCCCGGGTCGCCCTGTCCATGGATTCGGTGACTTTATCGGCATACATGATCACCTTGCCGTCAGCGTTGCGGGCAGCCCGGCCGATGGTCTGGATCAGGGAGCGCTCGGAGCGCAGGTAGCCCTCCTTGTCAGCGTCCAGGATGGCCACCAGGCTCACTTCCGGCAGGTCCAGGCCTTCCCTTAAAAGGTTGATGCCCACCAGGACGTCAAAAACGCCCAGGCGCAGGTCTCTCAATATTTCCATCCTCTCGATGGTTTTAATGTCCGAGTGTAGATAACGGACCTTCACTGCCATTTCCCGGAAATAATCCGTCAGGTCCTCGGCCATTTTTTTGGTCAGAGTGGTCACCAGGACCCTCTCCCCGCGCTGAACCCTCAGCCTGATTTCCCCCAGCAGGTCGTCGATCTGGCCCCGGGTGGGCCGGACAGAGATCTCCGGATCAACCAGCCCGGTGGGCCGGATAATTTGCTCCACCACCCGGCTGCTGTTGGCCAGCTCGAAAGGTCCCGGCGTGGCCGAAGCGTAGATGACCTGATTCAGCCGCTCTTGAAACTCGGCAAAGGTCAGGGGGCGGTTGTCAAAGGCCGAGGGCAGGCGGAAGCCGTGCTCCACCAGGGATTCCTTGCGGGAGCGGTCGCCCGCGTACATCGCCCCCACCTGGGGCACGGCCACGTGGGATTCGTCAATGATCATGATAAAATCCTTGGGGAAATAATCCAGCAGGGTGTAGGGCGGCTGTCCGGGCTGCCTCCCCGTAAGGTGGCGGGAGTAATTTTCAATGCCGCTGCAAAAGCCCATCTCCTGCATCATTTCCATATCGTAGCGGGTCCGCTGCTCCAGGCGCTGGGCTTCCAGAAGCTTTTCCCCGGAGCGCAGTTCGGCCAGACGTTCCTCCAGCTCGGCCTCGATGGTGACCAGGGCCCGCTCCATCTTTGCCCTGGAAGTGGCGTAGTGGCTGGCGGGGAAAACGGCCACGTGGTTGCGTAGGCCCAGGATCTCCCCGGTCAGCGCGTCAAATTCCAGCATCTTTTCCACCACGTCGCCGTCAAAATCCACCCGGATTGCTTTTTCCGAGGCGGAGGCCGGGAAGATTTCCAGCACGTCCCCCCGCACCCGGAACTTGCCCCGGGTAAAATTGACCTCGTTGCGCTCGTACTGGATGTCCACCAGCTTGCGCAGGACAGTGTCCCGGTCGTAACATTCCCCCTGGCGCAGGGATAGGACCAGGGTGCTGTATTCCTCCGGATCGCCCAGGCCGTAGATGCAGGAAACGCTGGCCACAATGATCACGTCCCGTCGCTCAAAGAGAGCCGTGGTGGCCGAGTGGCGCAGCTTGTCGATTTCATCGTTGATCGACGAATCCTTTTCAATGTAAGTGTCGGTTTGGGGGATGTAGGCCTCGGGCTGGTAGTAGTCGTAATAACTTACAAAATATTCCACTGCATTGTCGGGAAAGAATTCCTTGAACTCGCTGCAAAGCTGAGCAGCCAGGGTCTTATTGGGCGCCAGGACCAGGGTGGGCCGCTGGACGGCCTGGATCACCTGGGCCATGGTGTAGGTTTTACCTGTACCGGTGGCCCCCAGCAAAACCTGGCCCCTGTACCCCTTCTGCAGGCCTTCAATGAGGGCGGCAATGGCCCCGGGCTGGTCCCCTTTGGGGCTGTATTCCGATTTCAGCTGAAAAGGTTTCATTAAAACACACCTTTACTTTCTTCCTGAAGATAATAATATATCATTCATGACGGCCGTAGTAAACAGCTGTGTTCCGGGAACCTGTCAAAGGCAAAGGAAGTAGGCAGAGGCTTGATAATTGCCGCAAAACCAGATAAACCGCAGCAAACTGACAATTAAGGAGAATTTGACGCGGTCCTCAAAGTTGTTTTCCGCAGCAGTATTAATAGTATATCATAAAGAAAAGGGGTCCAAAAGTATGTTCTATTGTGCAGGGCTCTCAGCCGTAAAATTTGCCTGCTGAAAAAAAGGCACAAAAAATAGAGACTTAAAAACCTCTTCATTATAAAGAGGTTTTTAGAAAGTAAATTTATTCAGTAATAGTAAATATATTGGCTTGACATGATTACATTGAAGAGGAGCCCCTTCTGTCAATAAAAAATTACTCCCCCTGCTTTAATCCTTTGAACGAACCACCCGCATTGTTTATACTGTGATTCTATGACTCCTTCTGCAAAACAAACAGGCAGTCTTCGCCGCATTTCAGCTTCCCTTCCCGGCAAACTGTTTCCGCAATTGAGGTGTCTTCCTCCATCTGCCTGACACGTTTTTCAAGCCTGTCAATTTTTCTCTGCATACAACGGATCATTTCCGCTACGGGGTCCGGCAACAGATCGTGGCGCAGGTCAATTTCATAGTCCTCCCGCGGCGCAACCTTCCGGCCGTTCCTGGCCACCACCTTGCCGGGCACCCCAACCACTGTGCTGTCTGGAGGGACCTCTTTCAAAACCACCGAACCCGCTCCAATCCTGGAATTGTCCCCTACGGTAAAGGATCCCAGTACCTTGGCGCCCGCGCTGACCACCACGTTGTTGCCGATGGTGGGATGCCTCTTTCCTTTCTCCTTGCCTGTACCACCCAGGGTAACACCCTGGTAAATGGTAACGTTATCACCTATCTCAGCAGTCTCGCCGATAACGACACCGGAACCGTGGTCGATAAACAGCCCCTCGCCTATTTTGGCGCCGGGGTGGATCTCAATACCCGTCAGAAAGCGGGACAGGTGGGAGGTAAGCCGGGCCACAACAAACCAGCGTCGCCTGTAAAAACCGTGGGCTATGCGGTGCATAATCAGGGCATGGAGACCGGGATAGCAGAGCAATACCTCAAATACTGATTTAACAGCCGGATCCCGCTCCATAACAGCACGGATATCATTTCTTAGCCGGCTGAACACCATATTCCACCCCCACTCAAGTCTGGTTCATTCCTTAAGAAATATAATTTTGTCAGGCTTACCCCGTCAGCGTACTGGAGCACATGAGCAGAATCAGTCACGGGAGTAGCTAAAGATCCCCCCTTTAGTGAGCCGGGAAACAGGCGCCGGCAGCAACTGAATTGTCCACAGCGCCGCTCATCCCAAGGAAAACCTTCACTTTAATCACCTGTTTGTTTTTTGCGATAATTATTAACAGCTGCATGCAGGGCGTCAGCAGCCAGGTTGGAGCAGTGCATCTTGATAGGGGGGAGGCCGCCTAAAGCTTCCGCTACCTGCCTGTTGCTCAGCTCTAAAGCTTCCTCAAGGGATTTACCCTTTGCCATTTCCGTGACCATGCTGCTGGTGGCTATGGCCGCGCCGCACCCGAAAGTTTTAAACTTTATATCTTCGATAATATTATCCTTGACTTTTATATAAACTCTCATGATATCCCCGCAAACGGGGTTGCCGGTCTCGCCAATCCCGTCAGCGTCTAACATTTCTCCAACATTGCGGGGATTTGCGAAATGATCCATGACTTTTTCCGTGTACATCCTAAATCACTCCTTCCTGCAGCGGAGACATGTCTCTAAGTTTTTCCACAATCGGTTTTATAACTTTGACGAAATAGTCAACATCCTCCCGGGTATTATCTTTTCCCAGGGTAAGGCGCAGCGACCCGTGGGCCTCTTCAGACGGGATCCCCATGGCCAGCAGCACATGGGACGGCTCAAGTGAACCGGATGTGCAGGCGGAACCGGTGGAAGCCGCTACACCTTTCATGTCCAGGCTGAGTAACATCGACTCACAGCCACCTCGGGATGGACAGGGGTAGTCCCGCTGTGATCGAAATAAATTCTGCGCACTTAACAAACCCCCTTAACCTGCTCACCAGTTTGGAAAAGGTAAACATAGTATTCCAATAGGAATAATAATATTATCATAGTAAACTGCCCGGATTCTGTCAACACTTTTAAAATATTAATTTTAAAATGTTTAACCTGCAACTGGTTTATGGTGGGTTTACACTGAGCCTGTCCTCCCCTGCAAAAACGACCCCAGAAACAATGAAGAAGCCCGCTGGGCTCCCGCTCAGATCAAGCTTCGAGGAAAATTTTTCAATTAAAAAAACACCCGGCGGCGCCGGTTTATTGGGAGCAGCGGCGTAGTTTTGCGAAGGAAACATGCGTAGATTTATCTACCCCCTATCCGCCAGTCTGGCCTTGCCTGTCTCCTCCTTGACTGCCGCCCTGCCCGCCGCCCGCGGCGCCGTCCACTGTTTCAATCTTTTTAATCTCCCCGTCAATCTGCATTTCTACCGTCTTGCCGTCCCTGGTTGTGACCCTCAGGGTTGTTTTCCGACCGCCCTGCTGGTTCTGGTCCTGCTGTCCCTGGCTATCCCGGCCCTGCTGATCCTGCCCGTTTTGCCCCTGGCCCTGATCCTGCTGGCTTTGCCCGTTTTGTTCCTGGTTGTCCTGACCCTGCTGGTTCTGGCCCTGGTTGTTCTGGTCCTGCCGGCCTTGCTGACCCTGCCGGTTCTGGCCTTGCTGGTCCTGCTGCCCTGCCAGGGGGCCCCAGCGCTGCTCCAGCAGGTAAGACTCTTCCCTGGTGATTAGCCGGACCGGCGTAATTTTAGCAGGTACATCAAAGTCCCCGTTTTTTACCTGCCGGTCGTACTGCCAGTAACCGGTGGAGGCAAGTCCCACCAGCGCATCGTAGGCATACTGCGCTATCATTTCCGGCATGAGGTCCACCTCCGCCTCATGGTCACCCGCTACAAGGGCCCGGGAGGCCTCCTGGTCGGCCCCCACACCTACTGTCACTATTTTCTGGCCGAGACCGCGGTTTTTTAATACTTCAGCAGCTGCCGCAGCCATGCGGCTGTCCGTAGCCAGTATTGCGTCGATCTGGTTGTTGGTTGATGTCAAAACCCTTTCAATTGTCGCTGCCGCCTGCTGGGGGTCGCCCCGGGGATGGTCCTGGACCAGGACTACCTTCACCTGGGGCAGGTTATTAAGCTTTTCCAGGAGGGAGGAAGCGATTTCCCGGGAAGCCTGATCATTCCGGTCACCCTGGAGAAGCACCACCCTGGCCGGCGTGGTACTTCCCCGGGCAATTGCCTCCGTGAAATTTGCCAGCAATTCTCCCGTTCTGGCATGATCCGAGGAAATATATCCGTCCACCGGGCAGTTAGCGGGGAGCGCCTCCAGGGCAATCACTTTAATATTGGCCTGCAGCAGCCGGCGCACCAACCTGGGGCCCGACTCCGGGTCAACAACCTGGAGAAGGACTGCCTTGACGTTCTGGTTTACCAGCTGCTCCAGGTCCCTTTCCTGCTGATTGGGGTCGTTTTTAGCGTCCAGCCAGGTAATGTTCACCTTCTGCTGGCCTTGCTGGCCGCCTTGAGCCCCGCCGGCCTGGACCGGAACAGCCTCACCGCCGCTCCGGCCGGTCTGTTGTTCCTGTTGCCCCTGCTGGTCCTGTTGTCCCTGCTGGTCCTGCCGGCCGCCCTGACGGGCGGACATCGTTTGTTTAATAATCTTATTCCCGTCTCTTTCCATGTCTGCCAGGCTCACAGCTATTTTAATCTCCTGGCCGGCCGCGTTGCTGACAGGCTTTCTTTGGGGCTGCTGGTTCTTGCTGCACCCGGATAATAACGGGATAACAATGATCATGATCAGAATAAGGAGCTTACCGCAGTTCGTTTTTTGTGCAGGCACCGCCTTCACCCCTTAATACTGTCTTGAAATAAAGATCATCCGGCGAAGCGTAAAAAAGCATGAAAGAATGATTTACTGTTATTATGCTTAGAAATGTGTCTAAATATTGAGGGAAATGTCCTGAGAAACATTTAGGAAGTTTTGCAATAAATTGTAAAACCCCTTTCTATTAACTGGTAATGGAAATATAATACTATAGAGGTGATTTTTATGAAAATATTAACAACTTTGAAAACAATAATCGTTACAGAGTTATGCAAAATTAAAGACTTGCTTGATCAGACCACTGTATTCTCCCTGCCAAACGCGGTTGAAAACGCCCGGCAGGAATGGCAGCTGGCCCTTAAGGAAATGAATTACACGGACAGCGACCTCTCCGAATACGTCATTTATAAAATCAACGCTGCCGAAAGACGGTACATAGCCCTGCTCGAACTGGCCAGGAAAGAAGGGGTCACAGCCTGGCCCGCAATCCCCGAATACTGCCCTGACCAGGAGGACTGTTCCGGTTCCGGGGATGAAGCGGGCAGTGTAAAAAGCACTTCACTTTGCAGCAATTAAAAAAACCGGGATCTTTTCCCGGCTCTCCATCTGATTTTTATTTTAGAGAAATTCACTCTCATTTACCCGGCCTTTTGGTGAAGCACAGGCTAAAAAGCAACCTCTACCTTACATGCACTGTATCCAGTGTTTTATTTACTTTTCTCCGTGGTTGAAGGAACTGTACCAGGGTTTAGCTGCCAATAAAAAAAGAATGATTCTTATTGGCCCATTAGACACCGGTGAGATTCGAAAACGCTTCCTTAACCTGCTTAAAATCTTCCCAAACAGGCCTCTTTTTGCTGGCATCCCTCAGCAGCGCCGCAGGATGATAGGTGGGCATAATTTTTATCCCGCTCCTACTGACCAGCCAGCGTCCGCGCATCCCTGTGATCTTCGCCCGGGAATCGACCAGAAACTGCAGGGCGGAGCTGCCCATCAGGACAATAATCCCGGGTGAAATCAATTCAATTTGCCGGTAAAGCCAGGGGAGGCACTGCTCCGCTTCTTCAGCGCGGGGGGCTCTGTTCCCGGGGGGCCTGCATTTAACCACGTTGGCAATGTATGTATGAGTAAACCTTTCCAGGCCCACCGCCGCCAGGATTTTATCCAGAAGTTGGCCCGCCTTGCCCACAAAGGGCCGCCCCAGACGGTCCTCGTCAGCACCCGGCCCCTCTCCTATCAACATCAGCCTTGCGCTGGGATTTCCCTCTCCGAAGACGACCCTGGTACAACCTGCGCGCAGGTTGCAGCGGGCGCATCCTGTGACCCGTTCTTGCAGCGCCTCAAGGCTTTCAACAACACTCAAGTCAAAATCCGGCTCATAAATAACTCTGTTCAAAAAATATAGTCCCCCTAAAATCTCCCATTTATTAAGGCCAGGTAAATCCCGTCAATCTGCCTTATCCAGCAGGCAATAACAGGCAGCAGTAAAACTATTATATTATATATTGTTATATATATTGTATATATTTACTACCCTTGCGGTGTCCTGCTCCAACCATTCAAATAATAAGCAATCCGGCTTGCTGCAGGCTTGGTCCGGACGTTTTGATTTGACACGACCAAATAAAAACCACGGAACCTTCCCAGGGGGATGATCCATGGCTGAGAGGATGTTTTATTCTCTTTCCAGGATGATTTTATGGTCCACCAGGGCCAATTCCACAATCTTTGCCCTGATTATCTTTCTTCTGCCGAAGATATCCTCAAGCAGAAGACTGCCTTCTTCATAGGGCACAACCCGGTCAACCATTTCCAGAAAGAGCTCATCCTCTGCACCTTGTTTTCTCAAGTATGCGTTGGCTTCACACATCTTTTTCACCTCCCTGAAGAAATCCACACGGGCGGCCTGCAGCCGGTTATACGCGTCCTGCTCTCTTACCCCGGCTTGTATAAAAAAACCACGCAGGGCTCCATAAAAGACCTTCGTGGCCTTGCTGTCCTTTCGTGTCTAACGCGGCCTCCGTGGCCTCCTTGAATTGATTATATCCCCGTTCTTCAAAATGTGTCAATGTATTAAATTCCTCCAGGCCTGCTGCAGCCAGCGTCCCAGGGGCCCGGTGGTCATCAGTTCAACGTACTGACGCTCCTGTCCTTCAGGTACCGGCACGATGCCCCACAAGTTTGCCCGTCGGGGAGGATTCATCAATTCACGCCTTTGCGCCGCAGCAGCATGACTCCAGTAATCCACGGTCAAAGGTAAAACTGCTCCCTGGAGCCGGTTGTATAAATCCGTTTTATTTTCTACGCTTACTCCGTCTATGGCCAGAAGGACATCCCCGGAACGAATGCCGGCACGCCAGGCAGGTCCTTCCGGAAGCACATCCAGAACCCGCACGCCCTGCCCCGGTGGAACGTAGAGAGGTTTTTCCCTGAATTCAATCCCCCGCCCAATATAAATAACAGCCTCGTGGCCAAGAAAGGAAAACAGCGCCGCCGCCAGCGCCGCGGACCGGCTCTGTTCGGACAAGACAGCCAGAATCAACAGCACCAGGCTGTAAATACCCAGATAAAGGGCGGACAGCCTGCTCTTTTCCACCGGACTCCTGGCAATGGCCAGATCCCCATAGCCCAGGGCAGCCACCACCGGCATGAGGATGTAGGTGAGGGTCCGGGGGTCCCCCGGCACCCCGGGCTTGATCAGCGGCCACCAGCCGGGCATCTCGATGCCGCCTTCCACAACGCCGCCTCCCGCCATTACCGCCAAAACCACAAGGGGGATGGGCCAAAATTTTTGCAGGGTAAAGCCGCCGGTAATTCTTCCGCCGTGCCCTTTGATATAAGCCGGTACTGCACCCAGATGACCGCTGGCGAAAATCAAAAAACTTTCCACCATGTGCAGGACAGCCACCAGGGCCATGATCTGGGGCACGTTTATTTCCGGAAAACCAAATAGCAGGCTGACCAGGGCCAGCAACCCGCCGGCGTAAGAAAAACATAAAAACCTCATATTGATCAGCATCAACAGGACGGCGACGGGCCAAAGATAAATCAGCCCGGACTCGGACAGGGTCAGGCCGATGAAGATCATCAAATAGCTTCCCATAAGCCCTCCCACCAGCCCCAGACCGGCGGCAACAATAAGATCCGTCCCGGTCCGCCCGGCCCCCTGCCCGTAAAAGCTCTCCCTCATTTTTTCCATCCGCCGGTACTGCATGGCGATGATCAACATGACGATGAGAAAAAGGGGCAGGAACTGCAGACTAAGAAAGGCCTGCAGGAAAGAATCCAGAATCAACGGAAGAACCTCGGCAAAGGGAAACAAGCGCTCACCCCGTTTCTCTCCCACCGGGCACGTCCCGGAAAGAGGCTAAAATGATCCGGACTGCGGAAAAGCCGCGGGGACCTGACCCGCGGCCTTGAGACCTAGCCCGCTGTTTTTTGCTTCATCACTTCTATGGCCTGCTCAAGCTGGCTATCCCGGGAACGATCCGCCGGGGACTCCACCGGAATGTCCGGCTCTACGCCGATCTGGTGAATATCATTCCGGTCGGGCGTTAAATAACGGGCGGTGGTTAATTTGAGCCCGGCTCCGTTATCCAGGGGGAAAACTGTCTGGACAACCCCCTTGCCGAATGTTTTGGCACCTACCAGGGTTCCGGCCCCGGTGTCCTTGACGGCTCCGGCCAAAATTTCGGCGGCACTGGCGCTCCTTTCGTTAATCAGGACCACCAGGGGCAGCTGGAGGGTGCGTCCTTCCGAGGAAAACTCCCGGTCCCTGCCGAAACGGTAGTCGATATAGACAATGGGCCCCTTGGGGATAAAGTTTTTGGCCACGTTTACCGCAGCAGTCAGTTCACCGCCCGGGTTATCCCTCAAATCCAGGATCAGGCCTTTGAGCGGTTCATTCTGGAGCCTGGCCAGGGTTTCATCCATTTCTTCCCCGGTCCGTTCGGTAAACTGGCTGATGATTAAATAGCCGATGTCTGTACCGGGTATCCGCTGCCCTTCCACCGTAGGAACGCTGATCTCTTCCCGGACCAGGGTAAAATCTTTGGTTACGCCCTGTCTGTCAATGGTCAACGTAACTTTTGAACCGACCTCCCCGCGCATCAGGTTGATGGCCGTCTCCAGATCGATGCCCCGGGCATCAAACTCGTTGATCCGGATGATCACGTCCCCTGTCTCTATACCCTCCCTGGCGGCCGGCGTTTCTTTATAGACACGCACCACCGTCAGATATTCTTCCTTCACACCGACCAGGATGCCCAGACCGCCGAAAGAGCCCTTTATCTGCTCCCGCAGCTGGGAAAATGTCTTTGGTTCCAGATAAACGGAATAGGGATCATTAAGCGAGTCGACAATGCCCTTGATAGCCCCGTCCACCAGCTGAGTTGAATCCACCGGGTGAAGGTACTGCGTCCTTACCAGGGAAATGACTTTAATCAAGTTGCCGAAGTGTTGATAGTTGCTGGCCAGCAGTCCCCCAGCCGTGACTACCAGGACAATGGCAATAACCGCCAGGACTGTGAACCATCTTAAGCCACGGGACCTGGCCCCCGCATTGAAATATCCCAATGAGTACACCTGCCGTTCATTTTCTACATACGTTATTATACTACAATAATCTGGTAAAGATGTCCAATACCATTCCGGGCGCCTGTTTTTTTATTCAGGGTAAGTTAAAAAGAGCGAGACATCTCGCTCTTAACTTCGGCAAGTATAAACCAAACAACAAATAAAATCAAGTAACAAGTCCATAAACTGAGGAGCACTCAACTGTCACAATCCTGCAAATTTACCTTTATCAGTAATAATACAGATTCTTAGTAATAATTCAAGGGATTGACCGGGTTGCCGTTCACCCTGACCGAGAAGTCCAGGTGCGGGCCGGTAGACAGTCCCGTGCTTCCTACTTTGGCAATGGTATCGCCTTTCCGGACCTCATCGCCCACCGAGACCAACTGGGCGGACAGGTGGGAGTAGAGGGTGGTCAGGCCGCCGCCGTGGTCGATCATGACTACCTTGCCGTAGCCGCTCATGGTGCCCACATCAATGACCACTCCGTCCTGGGCGGCCACCACCGGGGTGCCTGTGCCGGCCGGTATATCAATGCCGTTATGCATCCTTGTGGTTCCCAAGATGGGATGCTTGCGGGGGCCGAAGTAGGAAGATATTCCTGAATGGCCCGGCACCGGCCAGGCAAAGCCCCCTTCGGACCGGGGACGGTCGCTATTGGAGCGCTGCCGGGCAATTTCCCTCAAGATTTCCTGCTCCTGGGCCTCCAGCCGCGCTGCTTCGGCTTCAAGATCCCACATGTTTTCTTTGGCCTCACGCAGCAGGGCGTTTTTCTCGTTTTGCCTGGCCTCCAGCTCCCGGCGGGCCCTGTCCTGCTCTTCGATCATGGCCAGCAGCCTTTGCTGCTGGGATTCCAGGGCTTGTTTCTGCTCATTTAATTTCTGACGGGCCGCCCTAACCTCGTTAACAGTTGCCACATCCTGTTCCACAACCCGCTTCAACAACTCGTAGCGGTTGACAAAGTCGTTAAAGTCCCTTGCTTCCAGAAGAACCTCCAGATAGCTGACATTGCCCACCTCGTAGATGTGGCGCATTCTCTTGTTTAAATCTTCGGTGCTTTTGTTGAGTTTTTCTTCAGTTTCTTGCAGGACCTTTTCAGTTTGGCGCAGGTTTTCCCGGGCGTTGGAGAGGCTTTTTTCCAGGTCCTTGATTTTCAGGGTGTTTTCATCAATTGACCGGTTCAGGGAAGACACCTGGTAGGCGTAATCTTTAACAACACCCCTGGCCTGTTCCGTCTGGTTTCTTTTCTGGTGAAGCAACTCCCTGGTTTGCTGCAACCGCACATCCAGTTCGTCAGCAAAGGCCAGCCCCGTTCCCAGCAGGAAGGTCAGAATCACTCCCAGAATAAACGTCCTCTTTTTCAAAAAACATAAAAACAAAGCAATCCCTCCCGGGTTTTAGTAACCAGTTACTAAGCGTTTAAAAACTTGCGCAAACTTATTAAACTGCCCACAGCCCCGAAGGCCAGCCCCAGGACCAGGAGGCCCTCCAGCATGGGCATTAGTAAACTGCGGTCGGTTACCAACTGCATAAAAGGAAGCGAAATCTGGATACTTCTAATCAAAGAAAGATAACCGTAATAAACAGCCCCCACCGCCAGCAATGCTCCGGCCAGTCCCAAGAACATCCCTTCCAGCAGGAACGGGAAGCGCACGAACCAGTTGGTTGCTCCCAGGAATTTCATGATCCCGATCTCTTTGCGCCGGGCAAAAACAGAAAGGCGAATGGTAGTTGCAATCAGGAAAATGGCTGCTATGGCCAGCAGTACCATTGTTACCAGCCCGGCGGTACGCACCCACCGGCTTAATTCCAGAAGTTTTTCCACCACACCCTGACCGTAACGAACCTGATCGACCTGGGGATAAGCCGCCATCTCCCGGGCCAGGGGCACCACCTGCTCCACCGTTTGGGTCTTTACCCGGAAGGTGTCGGGAAGCGGGTTCTTTTCTTCGAGGCCCGCCAGGACATCCCTTTGCTCTCCGAAGTTATCCTGCATTTCTTCCAGCGCCTCTTGCTTGCTGACGAATTTCAACTCCGCCACTCCGGGTAAAGCCCCGAGAGTGTCCTCCAGTTCCTCTACCTCTTCAGGCGTAGTTTCATCTTTCAAAAAAACACTTATTTCAACGCTGGACTCAAGGTTGTCGGCAATGTTGTTGGCGTTCAGGACCAGGAGCAGGGAGCTGCCCAGAATCAGCAGCGATACGGCTACAACCCCGATTGACGCCACCGACAGCCAGCTGTTGCGCAGAATGGAATGAAAGGCCTCGCGAAAATAATAAATAAAGGTGTTAAGCCTCATGGCGGTAGACCCCTTTTTCCTCATCCCGCACAATTCTGCCGTCAACCAGTTCGACAACACGCTTTTTCATGTTGTTGACAATATCCCAGGCATGTGTAGCCATGATAATTGTGGTACCGTGCAGGTTAATATCTACAAGCAACTTCATCAATTCCCAGGAGGTTTCCGGGTCCAGGTTGCCTGTGGGTTCATCCGCAATAATCAAGACGGGGTTATTTACAATGGCTCTGGCCACACTTACCCGCTGCTGCTCTCCACCGGAGAGATGATCCGGAAAAACTTCGGCTTTTTCCGCAAGACCCACCATCGCAAGCACAGCGGGCACTGTCCTTTTAATCTCCCTTTTGGATGCTCCTATAACTTCCAGGGCAAAGGCCACGTTCTCAAATACAGTTTTTTGCGGCAATAGACGAAAATCTTGAAAAATCATGCCGATTGAACGCCGCAGGTAAGGGATTTCCCGGGGCCGCATCCTCACCAGGCTTTTTCCGCCGAAAATTATTTGGCCCCGGGTAGGAAACTCTTCCCGGTACAAAAGCTTCATTAACGTTGACTTGCCGGCCCCGCTGGGGCCGACTAGAAAGAGAAATTCCCCTTTCCGGATACGCAGGCTAACACCGTTTAAAGCACGCACACCATTGGGATATACTTTAGTCACTCCGGATAATTGGATCAACCGCCGCACCTCGCATTTCTGTCGGCGCCGACCCGCAGATCGACGGGATAGCGGGTCCTGCACGTAGTTCGCCGGGTTAAAGGTCGGGAGAAGCTGACGCTTTCAAGATGCAGAAAAAAATCCCTGGAACCTGTGCAATCATCCCTGATTCAAATCAGAAAAGGTTTTGAAATTTATTCCTGACATAGCACTCCACGCCGCATTGATATTCGACAGAAGCAGCGCCGAATCCTTCTCAAAAAAGGGAGAAAAAGAAAAAACCCGTCGGTTTCAGGTAATTTTTACCAAATATACGGCTATATACGCCGCTGGCCACCTGCTATGTGCACAGGTGGCCGGAAATGCCCGGGTTTTTTACAAGATCTTGTTTTGAAACAACCACAATTTCTGGACTGCCGCCGGTTTCTCAGCGGAAGACAAGCCGGGTTAACCGTTATTTCCGGGCAATTGTTTCCTTCACCGCCGCTGCAATCCAGTTCGGGGTAAGCCTGTAATACTCCAGAAGCTCCTCCGGCGTTCCGGATTCGCCGAACCTGTCAGGAATGCCGAGCCGCTTCATTATGACGGGATAGTTTTCCACAAGGGCTTCCGCCACGGCGCTGCCCAGGCCGCCGATAATGCTGTGCTCCTCGGCGGTAACCAGGGCGCCGGTCTTTTTAGCAGCGGCTACAACAGCCTCCACGTCCAGGGGTTTGATAGTATGGATGTCCAGAACATCCACTTCAAGTCCCTCCGCAGCCAGGAGCTCTGCAGCCTCCAGGGCGGCTGAAACCATAATCCCCGTCGCCAGAATGGACGCGTCCCGGCCTTCCCGGAGCACAACCGCCCGGCCCGGCTCAAACTTGAAACCGGAGTCGTGCAGAACCGGTACACCGGAGCGACCCAGGCGGATATAGACAGGGCCTTGCAGCTCCGCCGCCGCCCTGACCGCCCCGGCTGTCTCGACGGCATCGGCGGGCACAAAAACGGTCATATTGGGCAGCGCCCGCATGAGGGCAATATCTTCAACGGCCTGATGGGAGCCCCCGTCTGCGCCTACGGTAATCCCCGCATGGCTGGCCCCGATTTTAACATTAAGGCCGGAGTAGGCAACGCTGTTGCGCACCTGGTCAAAGGCCCGGCCCGCAGCGAAAACAGCGAAGGAACTGCAGAAGGGGATCTTGCCGGCGGCGGCAAGGCCGGCAGCTGTGCCAATCATATTCTGCTCGGCAATACCCAGATCGAAAAAACGTTCGGGAAAAATTTTTCCGAAGTCTGCTGTTTTGGTGGATTTGGACAGGTCCGCATCGAGAACCACCACGTTGGGGTTCTCCCGGCCCAGCTGGACCAGGGCTTCACCGTAGGCTGCCCTGGTTGCTATTTTTTGACTCACGTCAGGCTTCGACCTCCTCTCCAGGCACAGGGCAAGGCGGGGTTTCCCCGTCTCCCAGTTCTGCCAGGGCCCTATCTCTTTCAGCGGGTTTGGGCGCCACGCCGTGCCAGTCAACCTGACCCTCCATAAAGGAAACACCCCGGCCTTTTACGGTTTCAGCCACAATCATGGTGGGACGCCCCCGGACTGTTTTTGCTTCTGCCAGAGCGCTGAGAATTTCACTTAGATTATGTCCGTCAATTTCAATTACGTGCCAGCCAAAGGCGCGCCACTTGGCGGCCACGGGCTCCGGGGACATGACCTCCCGCACCGGGCCGTCAATCTGATAGCCGTTATGATCTAAAAAGGCGGTCACGTTATCCAGCTTATAATGGGCGGCGGCCATGGAGGCCTCCCAGATCTGGCCTTCCTGGATTTCCCCGTCCCCCAGGAGAACATAGACCCGGTAGTCTCTGCGGTCCAGCCTGGCTGCCAGAGCCATACCGTTGGCGGCGGACAACCCCTGACCCAGGGATCCCGTGGACATCTCCACGCCGGGGACTTTGCGCATATCCGGATGACCCTGCAGCCTGCTGCCCAGCTTGCGCAGGTTCAGCAACTCCTCCACCGGGAAAAACCCCCGTTCCGCCAGGGCAGCGTAAAGCACAGGGGCGGCGTGCCCCTTGGAAAGAACAAAACGGTCCCGGTCAGGCCAGTCCGGCCGGGAGGGGTCCAGCCGCAATTCGTGGAAATAAAGCGCCGCAACAATATCGGCGGCCGAAAGGGAGCCGCCCGGGTGTCCGGAGCCGGCCGCGCAGGTCATTTTAATGATGTGTTTACGCAAAATCCTTGCTTTATTTTCAAGTTCCTTTAATTTAGCCATCCCAACTCTCCTGTCATTTATACCTTTTAAAACCCTCTCCCAAAACTTCGTGAACGTCTGCCAGGATCACAAAAGCGCCGGGGTCCACCTGGTAGATAATTTCTTTCAGGCGGCTCACTTCGGACCGGTTGACCACCGAGAGGACTACCTCCCTGTCCGTTCCCGTGTACACGCCGCGGGCGGACCAGGCCGTAGCGCCCCGGTTCAGCCCCTCTACAATGGCCTCCGCAATATCCGACGGACGCCGGGATATAATGAGAAAAGCCTTGGCGTAGCTTATGCCCTCCTGGACCACGTCAATCAGCCAGGAAACGATAAAAATAGTGAGTAGAGCGTACATGGCCAGCTCGGCGGAATCAAAAGTAACCCAGGCAGCCAGCACCACCGCCCCGTCCACCAGGAAAAGCAGCCGGCCGATATTAGCCCCGGTGTAGGTACGCAAGACGGCCGCCGCCAGGTCCGTACCGCCGGTGGTGCCCTTGTACCGGAAAACCAGCCCCAGGCCCAGGCCCACCAGGACTCCCCCGTACAGGCTTGCCAGCAGGACATCCTGGGTGGGTACCGGCAGAACGGGCGCCAGCAGGTCTATAGCCAGGGACAGGCTGATTGTCCCGTACAGGGAACGGAAGCCGAAAGGCAGCCCCAGTCTGAGAATTCCCAGGACAAATAGGGGCACATTCAGGACCAGCATGGTTATACCCACCGGAGCATGAATTAAGTAGTGCAGAATGGTGGCGATCCCGCTGACCCCGCCAGCGGCAATTTTATTGGGAATAAGAAACAAATCCAGCCCCAGGGCGGTTAGTAAAACACCCAGGCTGACTCCCAGAATCTCGTATAATCCTTTCACCGGCAGACACGTCCCGTGCTCGCTTGGATCTTATTCTATCCTGTATAGCATGTGAAATTACTGCAAATTTTAGACGGAACTGCCCATGGAGACAACTGGGAATATTTCTCAATTCGACATAAACACATTAATATTCTGTTCCAAGCCGAAAAATCCTGCATGATTTTTAAATCCGGGGTAAATATGTAGTGTTCTTTGTCGCCCAGTGCATTTTGAACGGTGAAAAAAACGGGAAGGGAGCTTTTCCCACCGGTGAAAAGCTCCCCTCCCGGTTATAGCTTTTTAAGTGATTTCTTAGGCTTCCTAAAGGGTGACTTGCAGAACGAAGTCCCCGTCCCGGTGCAGTAGTGTTCTCCGTTGGCGCCCCGCTAAAGAACGGCTAACGGCCGGCGCGGGCCTTATCTTTTAAATAGGCGGCGATGAAGGGATCAATTTCGCCGTCCATAACAGCGTCGATGTTTCCTGTTTCCAGCCCGGTGCGGTGGTCTTTAACCAAACTGTAAGGGTGAAAAACATAGGAGCGGATCTGGCTGCCCCAGGCTATCTCCTGGTGGTCGCTGCGCAGGGCTGCCAGCTCTTCCTCTTTTTTACGGAGCTCCAGGTCCGTCAGCCTGGCCTTGAGCATTTTCATGGCGGCAAGGCGGTTGGACAGCTGGGAACGCTCGTTCTGGCAGGATACCACGATCCCGGTGGGCAGGTGGGTGATGCGCACCGCGGAATCGGTCTTATTGACGTGCTGCCCCCCTGCTCCTCCGGAGCGGAAAGTGTCTATCTTTAAATCCTCGGGTTTGATCTTAATCTCCAATTCGTCATCCACTTCCGGAAGTACGTCCACCGAGGCAAAGGAAGTATGCCGCCGCCCGGCCGTATCAAATGGCGATATGCGCACCAGCCGGTGCACTCCCTTTTCCGAGCGGAGATAACCGTAGGCGTTCCGGCCGGTTATCTCAATGGTGGCGCTCTTGGTACCCGCCTCGTCGCCGGGGAGTAAATCAAGCAACTCTACTTTGAAGCGGCGCCGCTCCGCCCAGCGCATATACATCCGGAGCAGCATTTCCACCCAGTCCTGGGCTTCGGTTCCACCCGCCCCGGCATGCAGGGACATGATCGCGTTTCCCCGGTCGTAGGGTCCCCCCAGCAGGACGGCCAGCTCCAGCTCGGACACCCTCCGGGAAATAGAAGCCAGTCCGTCCCTCACCTCGTTGGCTGTATCCTGATCCTGCTCCTCTTCGCCCAGTTCCACCAAAACATCCAGGTCTTCATAGTCCCTGGCCAGGTCCTTAAAAACATTAACCCTTTCCCGCAGGGCCGCAACACGCTGGACGATTTTCTGGGCCTGCTCCGGTTCATCCCAGAAGCCTTCGGAAAGCATCTTTTTCTCCAGTATCCCGATTTCCTCTTCCTTTAGGGCTATGTCAAAGAGAAACCCTCAAATCTTCAATCCGCCTGGCCAGGGGCTCGAGGCTGCGCTTAAGTTCCGAGTACATGGCTCACCTTCCCTGTGTTTATTGAACTGCCGCCGCACGGCCGCAGCACTTCTTATACTTCTTGCCGCTGCCGCAGGGACAGGGGTCGTTGCGCCCAACCTTGTTTTCCCTGCGCACCGGTTTTTTCGGCCCTTCCTCCGCGTAGCGGTTTTCCGTCACCTGCCGCTTCTGCTCCTGCTGGGGCTGGACCACGTTGACACGGAAGATATAACGCACAACATCGTCCTGAATGGAATCAATCATGTTCTGGAACATTTCGTACCCTTCAAACTTGTATTCAATCAAGGGATCCTTCTGGCCGTATGCCCGGAGCCCTATGCCCTCCCGGAGCTGATCCATGGCGTCCAGGTGATCCATCCACTTCTCATCCACAATGCGCAGCATGACAACCCGCTCGATTTCCCGCATTGTTTCTTGACCCAGTTCCTGTTCCCTGGCGTCGTAGGCATCCCGGGAACGTTCACTCAGAAAGTCCTGCAGTTCCCTGCGGCCCATGCCCTCCAGGTCTCCGGGCACAAGCCCGTGCCCGGGCAGGAAATATTGTTCGGCGTAGTCAAGCAGGCCCTTCAAATCCCATTCCTCGGGATATACTCCTTCCGGCGCATAGGCATTCACGGCCCGCTCCACGCCGGCCTCGATCATTTCCAGAACATTTTTCTTTAAATTCTCCCCGGTCAGAACCTGCCGTCGCTGCCTGTAAATCAACTCGCGCTGCTGGTTCATCACATCGTCGTACTGGAGCACGTGCTTGCGGATGTCAAAGTTGCGGTTTTCCACCCGTTTCTGGGCTGTTTCTATGGACTTGGTAATCATGGCATGTTCGATGGGTACATCTTCTTCAATCCCCAGTCGGTCCATGACCCCCGCTATATTGTCGGAGCCGAACAGGCGCATCAGGTCGTCTTCCAGGGAACTGTAAAACTGGGTGGAGCCGGGGTCGCCCTGGCGGCCGCAGCGGCCCCGCAGCTGGTTATCAATCCGGCGGCTCTCGTGCCTCTCCGTACCCAGGATGTGCAGTCCTCCCAGCTCAACTACCCGGCGGCGCTCCTCTTCCGCCTGCCGCCGGTACTTCTCCAGGAGGGACTGGTAGGCGTGATCCTCCGCCGGAGCGGGAACCTCGCCGGACAGTTCATCTGATGTTTCAAAATCCTGGCCCTGTTTGCGCAATTCCTGGCGGGCCAGAAATTCGGGGTTGCCCCCCAGGACAATATCTGTTCCACGCCCGGCCATGTTGGTGGCAATGGTAACAGCCCCCAGACGCCCGGCCTGGGCAACGATCTCGGCCTCTTTGTCATGATACTTGGCGTTGAGAACCTGGTGCGGGATGCCCTTACGCTTCAGCATACCGCTCAGGATTTCGGACTTTTCAATGGAGATGGTGCCCACCAGCACCGGCTGCCCCCGGGCGTGCCTTTCGGCAATTTCGTTGACCACGGCCCGGAATTTGGCCTGCTCGGTCTTATAGATGACATCGGGCTGGTCTACACGGATCATCGGCATATTGGTGGGTATGACCACAACGTCAAGGTCGTAAATCTTTTTAAACTCCTGCTCCTCGGTCACCGCTGTGCCGGTCATTCCAGCCAGCTTATTATACATCCTGAAGTAATTCTGGAACGTGATGGTGGCCAGCGTCTGGGACTCCCGCTCAATCTTGACGCCCTCTTTGGCTTCAATGGCCTGGTGCAGGCCGTCGCTGTAACGCCGGCCGAACATCAGGCGGCCGGTGAACTCGTCAACGATAATGACCTGCCCGTCCTTGACCACGTAGTCCTTGTCCCTCTTCATCAACCCGTGGGCCTTCAAGGCCTGGTTGAGCTGGTGGGTGAGCTCGATGTTGCGGTCGTCGTAAAGGTTTTCCACACCCAGCATTTTTTCCACCTTGGCCACGCCGGATTCGGTAATGGTCGCTGTATGGGCCTTCTCGTCCACATTGTAATCCACTTCCCGGATCAGTTTCGGCACAATCCGGGCAAAGGTATAATAAAGTTCGGTGGATTTTTCAGCCTGGCCGGAAATAATCAGGGGCGTCCTGGCTTCGTCCACCAGGATGCTGTCCACCTCGTCCACGATGGCGTAGTTCAATTCCCGCTGGACCAGCTGGTCCGGACGATGAGCCATGTTGTCCCGCAGGTAGTCGAAACCGAACTCATTGTTGGTACCGTAGGTAATGTCCGCAGAGTAGGCCTGCCGGCGCTCCGCCCAATCCAGACCGTGCACCACCAGGCCGACGCTCAACCCCAGATAGGTATAAATCTGCCCCATCCACTCGCTGTCCCGCCGGGCCAGGTAGTCGTTGACCGTCACCACATGAACACCCCTGCCTGTGAGAGCATTCAGGTATACCGGCAGCGTGGCCACCAGGGTTTTTCCTTCACCGGTCCTCATCTCGGCAATACGGCCCTGGTGGAGCACAATTCCTCCCATAAGCTGGACATCAAAATGCCTCATCCCCAGGACCCTGCGGGAGGCCTCCCGCACAACGGCAAAGGCTTCCGGAAGAATGTCGTCCAGGGTCTGCCCACGGTCCAGCCGCTCCCGGAATGCCGCAGTCATACCTTTCAGCCCGTCCTCCGGCAAAGCGGACATTTCCCGCTCCAGCTTGTTAATTTCATCCACAGTGCGTTGCAGCTTTTTTATCTCACGGGCGTTGTCATCAAGCCAGTTCTTGATAAACCCCAGCATTAAATCACCTCTTAAACCTTAAAATCCAAACCGGTATCTTAAATTATTAACATCCTTATAAAACACGTTCTTTGTCCAACAGCGCACCCCGGATGCTATAGACAAGCAGAAGGGCAGGCATCATCATAATATTATACTTTATTAATAATAAAACCGTCAATTATTACATCTATTGTTATAAATGCCATAAAATGTATGGAATTAAAAATTAGCAGACTGGTTGTCTAACAGGGTCCGTAATTTTTCTTCTTAATGATACCGCTGAATTAAAACAGGCGCACTATTAAAAGTGCGCCCGGGACCAGCTTTTGTTTAGATTTTAATACTCCGGCTCAATCAAACCGTAATTCCCGTCTTTCCGCTTATAAACAACATTGACCTGCTCTGTTTCCGCATTGGAGAAGACAAAAAAGCTGTGGCCCAGCAGGTTCATCTGCAGGATAGCCTCATCCACCGGCATGGGCTTGATGTTGAAGCGCTTGGTCCGGACTACCTGCGGGGTGTCTTCGTCAAAAGCCACAGGAACGACGATCTTTTGACCGTTGATAAACCTGGCGCCCCTTTTCTGCAGTTTCCCCTTGTATTTGGCGATTTGTTTCTCCAGCTTATCCACTACCAGGTCTATGGAGGTATACATATCTCCGGTGCTTTCTTCCCCTCTTAGAATCATTCCGTTAATTGGTATGGTTACCTCAATGCGATGGGAATCCTTCTCCACCGTCATCGTGACCTGAGCATCACCAAAGTTGTCAATATACTTATCCAACTTGCTGACGCGCTTCACGACATAATCCTTCAGGGCGTTTGTTACATCAATGTTTCTGCCGCGTACTAGTACTTTCATATACAATAACCCCCTTTAGCTCTCTTCCTGTTCTAGTATTCCCCAAATAAGCAAGAAATCCTGCCTTTCCTAACCAAGTCAACAGTTTTGGCTTAAAAAGCAGAATTTGTCGGAACTTTCTTAAGCGCCCACCAAACAAGAAAAACCCCAGGCCAGCTGGGGTAAATCTAGCTGTTCTATAGTTTAGTCACGTTGGCCGCCTGGGGCCCACGAGCGCCTTCGACGATATCGAATTCAACCTTTTGACCTTCGTTTAAGGTCTTAAAGCCTTCTTCCTGAATCGCCGAGAAGTGGACAAAGACGTCTCCACCATCCTCCCTCTCGATGAAACCGTATCCTTTTTCCTGGTTAAACCACTTAACCCTCCCTAACACATCCATACCTCCTAGATCATGATGCCGTGGCACAAACTCACGTAGTGATATGTTATCACATAAATTTTAAAACTGTCAAGCTCTGGTTTTTATGATTTAATTCTCCAGATAAAAGTATAATAGATAGCCGGCCTAAAAATTTCCCGGCCTTGAAATGTCGAAAATTTTCTTGTTGATTGCTGTTTGTGCAGAAAATCCTGTGGATAATGTTGATAATATTGTTTATAACTTATAAAACAGGCCTCTTTTATGTGGGTAAATCATATCTGCGCTAAAAAATTTGTTATTTTATGTAATTAGCTGGCACGTTTTTTGTGGAAAATTAAAAGAATCCTGAATCGCTGTTAATTAACCCTTCCATGGTTTTACATCTGCCCGGCTTGTTTTGTCGCCGGGAGTCCCGTGGTTAAGGCCTTGACGGCGGATTTTTTCTTTTATGAAGCAAAAAGCAGGCAAAGCCGGCTGCAGGAAGATGCTGCCGTTATTTAAAAAACCGGACGGCAGCAACTGAAAGGCCGAAAACCCGGTCTGCCCCGGCCTGACGGATAGTTGCAGCAACTGCCGAAATAGTGCTGCCGGTGGTGAAAACATCATCAACAATTAAGACATTTCTGCCGTAAAGTCGTTCCGGATACCTCACGCTAAAGGCGCCCGCAAGATTGGATTCCCGGTCGGAACGGCTCAAACCCGCCTGGGAGGGGGTTTCAATATCCTTGAACAGTGTCCTCCTGTCCACCGGTATTTGCAGCAGGTTTCCCACTTCCCCGGCCAGCAGGGCAGCCTGATTGAAACCCCTCTGCCGTAATTTTTCTCCAGATAGGGGCACCGGTAAGACCAGGTCAATCCCGGCTCCGGAGAAATACGGCTCGGCCCGAAACGCCTCCACCATCAGGGAAGCCAGATGCGGAGCAAGGCCTCGCTGCCCGGCATATTTAAAGCGGTGCAGCGCTTCTCTTAAAAAACCTTCGTAGGGACCGCCTGACCGGGCCATAACAAAGGGCCAATCCCGCTTCCGGCAGTCCCCGCAAACCAGCCTTCCTGAGCCGTCCGGCGCCACCCCGCCGGCCGGCAGGCGGCCGCAGCGTTCACAGCAGGTTTCCCTGCGGTAGCCCTGGAGGACGTCCTGGCACGGCCCGCAGACAGCTCCCCGGAACGACGTCCGGCCGCAGAAGGGACATTCCGGCCTGGGCGGAAAAATCAGGTTGAGGAAGTCGTTCCAGATTGAAGACAAGAACAGCCCCTCCATCATTTTTGGTAATTGCCAAGAGAGATGATCTGTCCAAGTTATTTAACTCTGCCTGGAAGAGGGTTACTTAAGAGATATGGCTGCTGCCTCAACCCTGTCCCCTCCCTGCTCCTGTGCTTTTTCCAGGGCCCGCTGGACGGCCTTGAACAGGCCTTCGGCGTCGCCGGCGTCCTGAGGAAACTCGGCGGTTCCGATGCTGACGGTAATCCGGGCTGAACGGCCGTCCTTCTTCAGGAAGGCATGGTCGCGCACCGCATACCGGATGTCTTCGGCCAGTTCGTGCAACCGGTTGCCCCGGGCGCCGGGCAAAAGAAGGACAAACTCGTCTCCCCCGTAGCGCGCCACCAGGTCATCTCTCCGGGTTTCCTTTTCGATCAAGGAGGCCAGCTCAGCCAGCAGCCGCTCCCCGGACTTTCGCCCGTAACGCTTATTGAAGTTCTTAAAATTGTCGATGTCAATCAAGACCAGGCTTGACGGATATCCTTCTTCGCTTGAGCCGGCCAGGGCTTCGTCCACTAATTTATTAAAATTCTCGAAACGGAGCAGTCCGGTCAGGGGGTCCCGGGCCAGGACCCGGGTCAGCCTTTCTTTGATTACGGTGTTTTCAACGGCAATGGCCGCCTGTCCGGCCAGAATACCCATAATATGCAGGTGCTTCTCATCAAAGGCATAGGGGCGCTTGTCCCCCAGGATGATAATCCCCAGCGCCTCCTTTCCCGCATACAGCGGGATGACCAGGAGCGAGCGCATGACCCGGGTAAAGCCCGTGTCAGCTTTGACCCGGGGATCGGTTCTGGAATCGAAAACAAGCTCCGGCTCGCCGCTCTCCAAAACCATGCCTGTGAGCCCTTCCCCCAGGTAAACCACTGTGGAACGAATCTGGTTCGAGTAAGGACCGGCCGCCGTGACGGGGTAGTACACTCCTTTTTCCCCGGCCTGCAGGTAACCTGCCGCGCTGTGGAAGGGTATGGCTTTTTTGGCGCTTTTCAAGACCTGTTCCAGAACCTCGCCGGGTCCCGGGTTGCCTTCCAGAAAACGGGCAGCCTCATAGAACGAAGTCAACTCCTGATTGGCTACTTGAAGTTGAACGTAATAACGGAGAATAACCTGGAGTCCCAGGACGGAGACAAAAAGCAGCAGGAGGCCGGTCAAACCGGTAAACTGGTAGACCATGGCTATCAACAGGCCCAGGGGTACTGTATAAAGATAGGTCAGTCCGTCCCACTTGAGGGTATCAAGCCAGGTCAGCCGGGGCAGATGGCGCCTTTTGGGGAGCAGGTAAAGATAAACCAGCAAATGATTGACAATTATATAGGTAATGGTAAAGACACCCAGGGGAACCGCATTGCCGGCACTGACCAGCCCCGGCTCCCCTCCGCAGGCCCAAAAGGCATGGGACGCCGCCAGTACTGCCAGAACATACTGGGAAGAGTTGAATAGAGTTGTCCGTAAGGGATTGCCCCTGTTGACTATGCCCTGTCCCAACATAGTGGCAAGTCCGCCAACCCAGGCTGCCGCTGCCGGACCGTGAATTAAAAAGACAGACAACACCAGGATATAGCTGCCTGAAAGCTGTCCGTGGGGGAAAGGCGCCGCCAGCCACTCGGCCAGCACCCCGAGAAGGATAATCAGCAGCAACTCCCGGGCCTTGTCCAGCTCCAGCTCAGGAAACAGAAGGGTCAGCTGCCAGGCCGCCAGGCCCAGCACAAGCCAGACATAGAGGATATGGGCGGTTCCCCGTTTTTCCCGCAAAGCATCCCACCTCGAATGGTTATTTCGACAAACCTTGGGATTTACCTGCGCTAAATTGAATTAGACGGTAAAAGAAGCCGGCGTTGTACAGAGCCTTTCCCTCAAGTCTCCGCAAATCGATATACAGGTACCCCGTCTCCTCTTCGGCCGCACCAGTCTGCACAGCTGCATAGCCGTTCACTTCCCCGCCGGACTGGACCTCCAGGGGATAGTATCTGCTCAGCAGTTCCAGCACTGCCGCCGTACCGTCCCTGGAACCGCTGTCCACCACCTGAACCTCAAGCCGCGCTGCATTTTGCAGCTTACGGAAAAGTTTTCTAAAAAAACCTTCCAGCCAGGGCTCCTGGTCCTGAACAAGGAAAACCAGCCGGGCCCGGCCGGCACCGGACCCCTGCTCATTCCGGACCAGTTTCCACAGGTAATAAAGCCCTGCAACCAGCACCAGAAGCAATGACGAAAGAAGGAGATGCATGGGACCATTCCCCTCTGGCCTGACTTACTGATACTGTAACTTATGCGGAGTCTGCCCGGGGGGTGCTCAAAGACTTTTTTACAAAACCGGCCTTCAAAGATTGAGAACCCTGAAAGAACCTTTTACTAAAAAAGTGTCAGGAGAATGCCACCCTGACAACTTTAAAAAGGTTTTCTGAAATTGACGTCCCGCGAAATCCTGAAGGTATCAGAAAACCATCCTCCGGAACACCAAAGGTCTTAAAAAGGAGCGTCCCCCCTGACGACCTTAAATATAAAAACCGGGAGAGTTTCCCGGCTTTTAACACAAGCATGTTATCCCTTAAATCCCGGCCTCGCGTCTCAAGGCTTCCGCCTTGTCCGTGCGCTCCCAGGGCAGGTCCAGGTCGCTCCTGCCGAAGTGACCGTAAGCAGCCACCTGCTTGTAGATTGGGCGCCGCAAATGCAGGTCTCTGATAATGGCTGCCGGTCGCAGGTCGAAATGCTTGCGCACTAACTCCACCAGGAACCCGTTGTCCACTTTACCGGTACCGAAGGTCTCCACCCTGAGCGATACCGGACGGGCCACCCCGATGGCGTAGGCCACCTGAAACTCGCACTTGTCGGCCAGTCCGGAGGCCACGATGTTCTTGGCCACATAACGGGCTGCATAACTGGCGGAGCGGTCTACCTTGGTGGGATCCTTTCCGGAAAAAGCCCCTCCTCCGTGACGGGCCATCCCGCCGTAGGTATCAACGATAATCTTGCGGCCGGTCAGACCCGTGTCTCCCTGGGGACCGCCAATCACAAAACGGCCGGTGGGATTTACAAATATCCGCGTGGCTTCGTCCATTAATTCAGGGGGGACCACCGGCCTGATCACCTCATTGATAACATCCCTGCTAATATTTTCCAGAGATATTTTGGGGTGATGCTGGGACGAGACGATGATAGTGTCTACCCGGACCGGCCGGTCTTGCTCATATTCCACCGTGACTTGAGTTTTTCCATCCGGCCGGAGGTAGGGGAGCACCCTGTTCTTGCGGACAACGGCCAGGCGTTTGGCCAGGCGATGGGCTAGAGAAATAGGCAGGGGCATTAACTCCTGTGTTTCATTGCTGGCGTAGCCGAACATCATCCCCTGATCCCCGGCGCCCGTCGTCTCAAGCTCATCCTCAATACTCTGCAGGTCGCGGACTTCAATAGACCGGTCCACTCCCAGGGCAATATCACTGGACTGCTCGTCAATAGCGGTAAGCACAGCGCATGTATCACCGTCAAAACCGTACTTGGCCCGGGTGTAACCGATCTCGCAAACCGTTTCCCGGACCACTCTGGGAATATCCACATAGCAGTTGCAGGTTATTTCACCGCTCACCAGGACCAGGCCAGTAGTAACCAGGGTTTCACAGGCCACACGGGCTAACGGGTCCTTTTCAAGAATGGAATCAAGTACCGCGTCGGAAATCTGGTCGGCAATCTTGTCGGGGTGACCTTCGGTAACGGATTCAGATGTAAAAAGCCGCCTGGTCATCAATCTTACCTCCTTGCTAAAAGTACAAGCCAAGATCATAAAGGAAACCTCTGAACAGAGGTTTTTCAAGGGATCTGAGGCTCCTCTTGCCTGGTTCATCAGGAATCCAGTTTATTCTAACAAAACAGCGCGATAATTGTCAATGTAAGCCGGTAAGACGCAGGCCTGTAAGGTTCCCCCCTTGTCCAGTTTATCCTTTATTAAAAAAGTAATTCCCGGTCACACTCAACCCTTGGTTAGTGCTTGTCTAACCCACTTCGACCAGTACGGTATGCACTCCTATTTTTTTGACCTTATCCCAGGGAACGATTATGTCACTGCCGGCGTTCAACAGCTTGAAATACTTCCGTTCCCCGGACAGCACCAGGGAAAGCACCTGCCCGCTTTCCAGATCAATATATACATCCCTCACGGGCCCCAGCCTGGACCCGTCAACGAGATTGATGATATCCCGCTGCCCCAGCTCGGAAATTCTAAACTGCAAGGCGGTCACCTCCTTTTCACCAGATTATGTGCACTCCGGGGAAAAGGTGACGGCTTTCTTTATTCCTACAACTGAGGCAGCCTTCAATTATTTCAAGATTTCCTCCGTCTCCGGGCTGCCTCCCCGGCAGTTTTGAAAATGCGCCGGGCATCCTCTTTGTACAGGGCAAAGAGAGCGCCGGCATAAACAAGAATTCCGGCTGTTATGGCCAGACCTACCTGGAGCAGCAGGCCGGCGAAGCCCTGGACCCGTGCAGCCAGCGCCCCGTTTACCGCGTAGCTGGCTACGGCCATGATCCCGGCAGAGACCAGGATGATCAGGGTAAATTTGAAAAGCCCGCCCTCCCGCAGGCAGGGTATTTTCCTTTTTAGAAATTCCAGGAGCAGGACCAGGTAGGTCAGATTGGCCAGGGAATTAGCCAGGGCCAGGCCGGCGTGCTGGAGATAGCGGATGAAAAACAGGCTCAGGATCAGGTTGACGCCTACGATGACCAGACCCAGCTTGACCGGTGTGCGGGTATCCTGCAAAGCGTAAAAACCCCGGGTTAAGAGGATGGCGGAAGCCTGTCCCACCAGGCCCACGGCATAAAAGAAAAGAGCTGCCGCGGTCATGGCCGAGGCCGCTTGATCAAAGGCCCCGCGCTCAAAAACAAGCTTAACGATGGGCTGGCTTAAAACCATCAGACCTACACTGGCCGGAATGATCCCGGCTATGACGACCTTCATGGAGGTGAGCAAAATTTTGGCCAGGTCTTCCTGGTCACCCCGGGCCGCCCACCCGGAGAGGGCGGGGAAAACCGCCGTGCCCAGGGCCAGGACAAACAGGCTCACAGGAAACTGGATCAGCAGGTCGGCGTAGCTCAGGGCGGAAATGCTGCCCTCCGGCAGCCACGAAGCCAGCACCCCGTTAATGTAGACGTTGGCCTGATTAACAGCGACGCCGATGGCTGCTGGCAGAGCCAGGATGTAAACCTTCTGCACACCCGGATGACGGAGGTCAAGGGCCAGGCGGAACTTGAAACCGCTCTTGAGCAGAGTGGGAAACTGCACCAGGGCCATGGCCGCCATGGCCAGGACGGTACCCAGGGCCAGTCCCTGAATGCCGTACCGGCTCCCGAGGGTTAAAGCAGAAATAATGATGAAGATATTGTTTACCGAAGTGCTGAAGGCAGGCAGGCCAAAAATATTATTGGCATTTAAAAGGTTGGTAAAAAGTGAAGCAAGCCCCGCAAAAATCATCAGCGGCAGCACAATCCGGACCAGCTCCACCGTCATAGTCTGAACCGAGCCCTTAAAACCGGGGGCTACCAGCTTGATCAGGAGGGGAGCGCCGGCTATACCCAGGATTGACGCCGCCAGAAAAAACAGGGTGACCAGGATCAAGACCGTGTTGAATATTTTCCAGGCTTCTTTCTTTTCGCCCCTGGCGGCATATTCGGTATACACCGGAACAACCACCGTTACCAGGGCCCCGCTGACGATGGCAAAAAGCATATTGGGCGTTTTTAAGGCCATCTGATAGGCGTCAATGAAGTCACCGGCGCCGAACTGACGGGCTATCACAACATCCCGGAGCAGCCCCAGGAGCCTGGACATCAAGTTAAAAAAGGCGATCAGAAGCGTCGCCTTGAAAATAAATTTGCCGGTTGTCATGAACAATTATCAACACCGATAAAAAAATTACTTAAGTCTTGCTATTTCTACAGAACAACCGCAATTCCTCTTTTTTAGATCAATTGATCCTGCTTTCCCTCAAGTTTTAACGGCGCCGGGCTGCAGCCCCAGGGTCTTAGCGGCTTCTTTCTGAATTTTTTGGACATCTTCCAGGGTGGCTGCTTCTACGTAAATTCTAAACAGGGGCTCGGTACCCGAAGGCCGGATCAGCACCCAGGCGCCGCCTTCCAGCAACAACTTTACGCCGTCCAGGGTGTTCCTGCCGGTTACCTTGCGCCCGGCCAGGGTTTCGGGGTCAAAACCCTTCAATAGGCCCAGGACCCGTTCTTTTTCAGCGTAGGAGGTGCGCACGTCCAGGCGCCGGCTGTAAACCCGCCCGAATTCCCCGGCTACATGGTTCAGCAGTTCGGTCAGACCCGCGCCGTAGACAGCCACCAGTTCCGCCGCCAGGAGGCCTGCCAGGAGCCCGTCCTTCTCCGGCACATGGCCCTTAACGGACAGTCCGCCGCTCTCCTCCCCGCCCAGCACGGCCCCTTTTTCCGCCAGGCACTGGCCGATATATTTAAAACCCACCGAAGTTTCATCTACTTCCAGTCCGTAGCGCTCCGCAATCATGTCCAACTGGTGGGTGGTGGCTACGGTGCGGGCCACAGGGCCGCGCAGTCCCCTTGCGTTCAGCAGGTGGTAAAACAAGACGGGCAGGTATTGGTTGGGGGTGATGAATTCACCATTGGAATCAACGATGCCGAAGCGGTCGGCGTCCCCATCCAGAGCCAGCCCCAGATCCAATCCGCCCTTTACCACCATTTCCCGCAATTCCCCCAGGGACTCTGCCGTTGGTTCGGGCAGGCTGCCGCCAAAAAGAGGGTCCCTGTGGTTGTGGATAGCCTCCACCGAAGCCCCGGCCTGCTCCAACAAATTCTCCAGGTACCCGCTTCCGGCTCCAAACATAGGGTCCACCGCCACTTTCAACCCGGCTTTGCCAATGGCCTCCAGGTCTACCAGGGTTGCCAGATGGCGGGCATACTCCGGAAAAGGATCGATGCCGGTAACAAGACTTCCGACGGGGACATCCGCTGCAGACTCCTGGGCACCCGGCTCCTCCTGGAGCCTTTTTATTATGCTTTCGATTTCTTCAGTGATGTGCGGCAGGGCCGGACCGGCATACTCGGGGATGAATTTAAAGCCGTTGTATTCCGGGGGATTGTGGCTGGCCGTCAGCATTACCGCCCCCCCGGCGTTGTGGAGCTTGACCGCAAAGGCCACCAGGGGTGTGGGGGTGGGTTTTTCAGTCAAAAATACAGGGATCCTTTGTCCTGTCAGCACCCCGGTGATCACCGCGGCAAAGCGCTCTGAAAGAAAGCGGTTGTCATAGCCGATCACCACTCCCCTTTCAGCCAGACCGTGGCCGTGCAAATATCCGGACAAGGCCCGGGTCACCAGCCTGACGTTGTCAAAGGTAAAGTCTTCAGCGAGGATCCCCCGCCATCCGTCCGTGCCAAAGGATATCTTTTTTTTCATTGTGAACCTCCCGGTAACTGGTAATTACATTCTATTTCATCATTCCCCGGCCTTTTCCTTTTTTATGTAGTAAAAACGTCCCTGCTGAAAAAACAGGCCGCCAGCCTGTAGCGGCCACAGTGCCGGCGCAAAAAATCAGCAGAATCTTGAATCCGGGCAGCTTCATCTTTACCTTTGTTAGACCGCCGGGGTTCCCGGCAGCACCATGGCAGGCAGAAGGTTTAAGGGACAGACCGGCCTCCGCAGGGTTTGCCCGGAGCGTCATGGGTTCAGCCCTTAGTTTGCCTGCGCCTGCGCTAATTATACAAATCGCGTTTAGTTCCTGCCGTCAATGGTAAAAATAGGTATATGGTGAAAAGGAGGAGACTTGATGGATAAAGCAGGTATTTTAAAAAAATTGGATCAACGGAAAAAGATGTTTGAGGATTATTTGAAAAAGAATAAAAAATCCTCCCGCTCCCCCGGAGGCCACGGGCCGCTGGCGGCCGGTCTCAAAAAACAGGGAGAGCGGGGCAGTTAATAAAAGGCGCACCGAAAAATTACCGGGTCAAACCACCCGGTAATCATTTTTTATGATAGATACGGACTGGCCCTGGCCCGGGAACCAGTCCCTCTGCTTCACCCGGGCAACGGCAGAACAAATAATTCAATGGGCGCCTCCGGGGGCTTCAATCTTCAAATCCGGGGCGTGGTTGTAATAAAAATCCAGGGTTTGCCGCAGCCCTTCCTCTACCTTGCAGCGGGGACTCCACTCCAGCGCCTCCCGGACTCTGTCGTTGGCCAGGCAGCTGTGCAGGATGTCCCCCGGTCTGGGCGGGCAGTACTCCGGTTCCAGGGAGCTGCCGGTCAGCCCCTTCAGAAGCTGAAACAGGCTTTTTACCGAAAGGCTGGTCCCCGTGCTCACATTGAGGATTTTGCCGTCACCCCGGTTCAGCGCGGCAAGGTTGGCGCAGGCCACGTCCCCGGCGTAGACGAAGTCCCTGGTCTGCCGGCCGTCGCCGAAAATCTTTACCCGCTTGCCTTTCAGCAGGCGATCGATAAAAATGGCCACCACCCCGCCTTCACCGGAGGCGTCCTGGCGGGGACCAAAAACATTGGCGTAGCGTAAGACCGTATAGCGAACTCCATAAACTTCTTGATAAATCCGCAGGTAATGCTCCACTGTATGCTTGGAAACGCCGTAGGGGGACTGGGGCGCGACAGGGTGTCCCTCGTCCACGGGCAGGTAAGCCGGGCTTCCGTATACCGCCGCCGATGAAGCATAGATAACTTTGCCCACCCGGTAACGCCGGCAGTTCTCCAGAAGGTTGACAGAGCCAAGGACGTTTATTCCGGCATCCTTGAGGGGCTCATTCATGGAGCGCGCGACATCCACCTGGGCGGCGTGATGAATCACTGCATCCGGCCGCTCCCTCTCAACAACCCGGCCGAAATCATCGCCTTCAATTTTTACCCGGTAAAAGTTAACTCCGGGGTTGATATTCTCAAAACGGCCCGTAGATAGATCGTCCACCACCGAAACGCGATAGCCTGCGGAAACAAGCATGTCTACAACATGGGAACCGATAAACCCGGCCCCCCCTGTGACCATAACCTTCAACGGGATGCCCCCTCATTTAGAAAACACTTGTTGGATTCATTCAAAGTGACTTGTTTAGTTACTTTTGGAAAAGCTCCAGGGAAATGGAGCGCAAATACTCCCGAAATCCTTCAGCAAGATCCGGCCGGGCCAGGGCAAATTCCACCGTGGCCTTGAGGTAGCCCATTTTATCACCAACATCGTAGCGTTTACCCTGGAAGGCCAGGCCGTAAACGGCCTGCTCCCGGCACAAAACCCGCAGGGCGTCTGTAAGCTGAATTTCCCCGCCGGCACCGGGCCTGGTTCCGGCCAGGATGGAAAAAATGCGTGGTTCAATTATGTAACGGCCCATGATCGCCAGGCGGGACGGCGCGCTATCGGCCGGGGGTTTTTCCACCAGGTCCTTTACCCTGTATACGCCCGGGCTTTCTTCCGCCGCGTCCAGGATTCCGTACTTACCCACATCCTCCCGGGGCACTTCCATCACGGCGATTACCGAGGACTGAACTTTCCCGTACAAATCCAGGAGCTGTTTTAAACAAGGCGTAGTACCCCGCACGAGATCATCCCCCAGGAGCACCGCGAAGGGCTCGTTCCCGATAAACTGCCTGGCACAGTAGACGGCGTGTCCCAGGCCCAGGGGTTCCTTCTGGCGGACGTAGTACAGGTCCGTCAAACGGCCGATATTCTGCACCTCTTGCAGCAGGTTTAGCTTGCCCTGTTCTTTTAATATTTTTTCCAGTTCCACGGATTTGTCAAAATGATCTTCAATGGATCGTTTGTTCTGTCCCGTTATAATCAGAATATCCTCAATCCCCGAGTCAAGGGCCTCTTCAATTATGTATTGAATAGCCGGCCTGTCTACAATGGGAAGCATCTCCTTGGGCTGGGCCTTGGTGGCCGGTAAAAAACGCAGCCCCCGCCCCGCTGCCGGAATTACCGCCTTCCTGACTTTTTTCATCAAATAACCTCCAATTCATTTCTTTCTCCGGGATTACGACAAAACACCCCAATATGTTAACAGCGGTCCTACATGCGTGAGGACCGCTGCTGTTTATTCGGGTGTGTTAAATACGGAGCCCGGCCGCCGGCCCGGGTAACCCCAATCTTGTTAGCGGCCACCAGGACAATTGTGGATAAAGCCACCAGAAAAATGGCGGCCTGCTTGGTTGTCATCAGGGTCAGTATAATGGCGCTCAGGCCAAGTACAATGCTGACTCCGTAAATACTTAAAACAGCCTGCCGGTGGCTCATTCCCATCTGGATCAGCCGGTGATGAAGGTGCTCCCGGTCCGGCTGGAAGATGGGTTTTTGCCCCATATAGCGCCTCAAGATGGCAAAGACCGTATCCAGCAAGGGGATGCCCAGAATAACTATGGGTATAATCACAGAAATAAAGGTCGCGCTTTTGGCCAGCCCCATAATAGACAGGACGGCAACACTGAACCCGAGATACATGGAGCCGGTGTCTCCCAAAAAAATCTTTGCCGGGTAAAAATTGTAACGCAGGAAGCCCAGAACTGCGGCCGCCAGAATCAGGGCCAGAACAACAGCCTCCCACTGGGCTGGAGAACTTACTGACTGATACATCTCAATGCAGACCACGGCGGCCAGGGTCAAAGAGGCGATGCAGGTAATTCCGCTGGCCAGCCCGTCCAATCCGTCAATAAGGTTCACCGCATTGGTGACGGATACAATCCAAAGAACAGTTACGGGAATACTTAAAAACCCCAGCAAAAGAGGTTCATCTGATAAGGGGTTGGTTAAAAAGTTCACTTCCAGGCCAAATGGTATTACAGCACAGGCGGCAACCACCTGGCCGGCCAGCTTGACCCTGGGAGAAACCCCCCTGGTGTCGTCCAGAAAACCCAGCAGAATGATTAAAAAGCCACCTGTGAGGAGGCCCGCCACCTGCAAGGTAATTTCCCGGGTAATCAGGACAGCTGTTAGAAAGCTGATAAAAATAGCTAAACCGCCCAGCCTGGGCATTACCTGATGATGTACCTTTCTCTGGTTGGGCCGGTCCAGGGCGCCGCACTTGAAGGCCCATTTTCTGACCAGCGGGGTAATTAGCAGGGCTAACCCGAAGGCCAGCAGTACAGCCATTACCGGCATCTCCACGCGCAACCCTCCAGAAGAGCATATACAAACAAGGATACCATAGCTAATTGTATCGCAGTCCGGCCAAAGGTTACAATAATGAAAACAAGCTTGATTCAGGCTAAATGACTGATTAAACAGCAATTAAAGCAAAATAAAGCCATATTGCTCTTTCTTAATCCAAATTTCGTCAAATTAATTCGGATTATTTCTGAATCGCAAACATTAACTGGGCCTCGGCAGCAACCTCATCACCCACATAAGCAGTACAGGAACTCTTTCCGACGCTGCCGCGCAGCTTCATAACCTCGACTTCAATCCGGAGTTGATCACCGGGAAACACCTGCCGCCGGAAACGGGCCTTGTCGATCCCGGCAAAAAAGGCAATCTTCCCTGCGAACTCAGGCATCTTTAAAATCGCCACTGCTCCTACCTGGGCCATAGCTTCAATGATCAGAACCCCGGGCATAACCGGGTAGTCCGGAAAATGCCCCTGAAAAAATGGCTCATTGGCGCTGACGTTTTTTAGCCCCACAGCTTTGCGCCCGTCCTCCACGGAGATGATCCGGTCCACCAGTAAAAAAGGGTAGCGGTGGGGTATTATTTCCCGGATCTGATTGTTATCCAGCACCTAATAGTTCCTCCTTAAACTTATAATCACTTTAAAAACAGGGTACTGTTTCTTTATATTATTATAGACTTAAATCCATAGAAGAAAAACCCAATTTTAATACAGAAAAATTATCAGACAGCAAGCAGGTGTTAAACTTGTCCGGCTGCCCACAGCAACTTCAAGTTGAAATGTAGGATAAATTGATTTATATTGTAATAAGGATGTTTGAAGGGGGACGGGCATGAAAGTTATTGACGAAAAAGGAAAGCTTTTTGGTTTAATCAATATCATAGACCTCCTGGTGCTTCTGGCGATACTTCTGGTGATCGGGGGCGCTGCCTATAAAATAAAAGGGCAGGACGGCAGCGATACTGCCAGGACGGTCCGGGCAACAGTGCTGGCCACCGCGCTCCGGCCGGAGATGCTTACAGGCATCGAAGTCGGCGACAGAATGGTTTCCGGCTCCAGCTTTACCGATGTGGTCATCAAGGAGTTCGAAATCAGGCCGGCCTACATGATTACCACCGACAGCCAGGGCCGGCGGGTGGAGGCTTATGACCCCTATCTAAAAGATTTGCTTGTCGTGGTGGAGGGGAAAACAGTCATTTCCGGAGGCACCATCAATCTTGGCGGCCAGGAAATCAGGAGCAGCAAGGACTACTATATCAAATCTCTGGATTACGACTTCAAGGGAATGATCCTTGACGTGGTCGTTGAGTAATCGGTAGTCTTCATTGATTTTTCCCGGAATAAACCACATAACAAACCATCAGGCATGGTTTCGGGAATAACCAGAAAAAGCAGGCCCCGGAGCCTGCTTTTTTGTTAGCGCCCTTGGAGGAGCAAGCAAAACCGGAAAATGGCAAACTCCTTTTCTAGCCGCTGTTCCGGCTCCCCCGGCCCCGGCGGCGCTCGATTTGTTTCTCCACGGCGCCGGCCCTGGCCTCCCAGGAGTGTTGCCGGGCCACTTCCAGGCGCGCAGTCGCTTTTCCAGGCGAGTCACCGGCCAACTCCTCTTCCAGCTTTTGCACAAACTCACCCGGGGTTCTTGCCAGGGAAACCATCTCCCCGAAGGCCCGTACCTCGGGAAGGTCGGAGGAAACGACCGGCTTGCCGGCAGCAAGGTATTCGTATAGTTTTACGGGATTGACTCCCCGGGTGAGTTCGTTGACCCGGAAGGGAATCACGGTCGCGTCGAACCCTTTCAGGTAAGACGGCAGCTGGCGGTAGTCCCTGTGCCCCAGCAGGTGGATGTTGGGAAATCCCGTGAGGGCGCTGGTGTCCGTATCAACCGGCCCGATTATAACCACCGACCAGTCCGGGTGGGTGCGGGCTGCGGCAGCCAGGAAATCCTGGTCCAGCCAGGGGCTCACCGCCCCGATGTAACCTATCACCGGCCGGGGGAAAGGGGCCAGCTCAGGGGGTACAGTCAGTCCGGGATCCAGGGCGCTGCGAAAGTGCTCCACATCGGCCCCGTTAAGCACCACCTGGAGGTCCGGGGCCAGTTCTTTTTTCCGCAGGAAAAGCTCCCTGGCGCTGGTCAGGGATAATCCGGCGCGGCTGAACAGCTCCTGTTCCATCCGAACAACGGTTTCCTTGCGGATCAACCCGGGAAAGGCTGCATGCTCGTCGGCGCAGTCGTAAACCAGAAACAGGTCTGGCCGCAGGCGCAGATCAATTGTGTTGGGCAGGTAGGTCCAGCAGATGGTGGGTTCCCAGCCCAGCTGCCTGTATACCCTGCTCATGCCTGCCCCAAGGATCCTCTGGTTGATGCGGTTGATTGAACGGTAGATATTGCCGAAGGGCAGGATTACCGGCGGGGTGTAAACGCAAATCCTTTCGTCCACCCGGCGCAGGCGGTCAGCAGCCTGCCCCCGCAAGGAGGGGTTTTTCAAAGGGGATAGGTAGGTAACCGGCGGGTCGACGTAAAGCACCCGGTTGCCCTGCCGGGCAAAAATAGTCATAAACTGCTGGGCCCTGGCCCACATGCCTGACCAGTTGGCCGCAGCCAGGCAGAGAATGGATTCTCCTTTCATGAGCGGCGCCACCCCGCCAGGCGGCGGTATAATTCCTCAGTGCGCCGCGCCATAGCAGCAGCGGTAAAGTTTTCCCGCACCGCTGCGCCTGCTCTTTTAGTCATTTCAACAACTGCCTCCGGGTGGTCCATCATCCAGATAATTCCCCTGGCCAGGGCTGTGGAATTGGCCGGCGGCACCAGCAAACCGGTCTCGCCGTGCAGGATCACTTCAGGCAGGCCGCCTGCCTCCGAGGATACCACGGGCACACCGAGGGCCATGGCCTCAACGGCCGTCAGTCCGAAACCTTCCCACAGGGATGAGATCACCAGCAGCTGGAGTTCACTCATTATGGATGGAATATCCTCAACAAACCCGGTGAAAGTTACCTGGCCGGCAATCCCCAGTTGTGCGGCCAGTTCCTCCAGGGAAGGGCGCAGCGGCCCGTCACCGACAACCAGGAAACGGACGTCCGGACGTTGCTGAAGCACTTCCCGGGCCGCCTCCAGGAAAAACCTGTGGCCTTTGACCGGGTGCAGGCGCGCGACGATACCCACCAGAGGCGCTGAGGCATCCAGGCCAAATTTTCTACGGATATTACCGGCTTTACGTTCAGGATTAAATTCTTCCATAACAATTCCGTTGTAAATTACTGTAATCTTCTCCTCCGGCACTCCCTGGGAGATCAGCTTTTCCTTTAATCCTCCGGAAACGGTGATAAAATGATCCGTCAGACTCCGGGTGAGACTTTCCGCCAGGCTGTTGCCCAGGCGGTAAAGGAAACCCGGGTAATCCTTCTCCAAAAGACTGTGTACCGTAGTTATCACTTTTCTTTTGCCGGCCTGCCGGGAAGCCAGCCTGCCCAGCAGGTTGGCCCGGACGCCATGGGTATGGACCAGCTCAAAGCCGTTGTTCCGGATCACTGCCGCCAGTTTTCCAACTACGCCAAAATCAGCTTTGTGCCGCATCGGAAAAGCCAGGCACCTGATTCCCGCACTGGAGGCAATCTCTGCAAAGGGCTCATTAAAAAGACAGCAAACGGTGATCTCCACCGCTTTGGTATCCAGTGCCTCGAATAAATTTAAAATATGTCTTTCAGCGCCGCCAAACTCCCCGCCGCCGATAATATGTAATACCTTTAAAGGTCCCACAGAGAACCCTCCCCGGCTTAACCTTTCTCATTTTATCAATTTACATCGCATTGCACAAGGAATTTTTGGGTCTTCCCGTCTGACGGGCCTTTGCAGGGACCCACTGTGGGAAGTAGTTGGGAACTGGTAGATTTCTAAACAGCTTTCCTTTATAATATAAAAGAATTACGTTTAATAGGAGGACTATCTTGAGCGGATCGCGGATCTGGCAGGAAAGCCTGATTGGCCGCCTCGCCGGGGGGGCGGGGCTGGCCTGGCGTCAAAGTTTCTTTTGTAAATGGGTTTACGGTTCTGCCCAGTACAGCAGGCAGGAGGCACTTCGCTGCTCACTGACGGCCAGAGCGCTAACTGCGGCGGTCAGCCTTCCGGCGCGCCCGCTGGAGTTGGCGGGAGCAGCCATCCGGCGAGGTATCCCCGGCAGCCTGTTCTTAAACCTGAAACCCCATCCCTATCTCAGTGGCAGTACGGTCCTGCGCAGTGTGGCCGGTTTCCGGGCGGAGACACTGCTCTGGCTGGTCTTTTCTTACATTATAATTGATTACGCGCTGCGGCGCTCCCCGGCAACCGCTTTCCTGGCGGGCAACTGGGACGAGCTTCTGCTGGTCCTCATTTTCCTGGCCTGGCCGGTCCAGATGGCCTTGCGGGGTAAACTGACCTACCGCTTGACGCCCCTGGACTTCCCCATCTGCCTTTACGTGGCCGTAGCGATCTTCCTTTGCCTGGTCCGATCACCCCATCCCGGCATTGCCGTTGAGGGACTGAGGGTCTACGTCGAGTACATTCTCTGGTTTTTTGTCGGCAGCAATCTCCTGCTGAATAAAAACCAGGCCAGGGCGCTGGTCAACTGGCTGGTGGCCCTGGGCACGCTGGTGGCACTCCACGGCGTTTACCAGTACATTATCGGGGTACCCATTCCAGAAAACTGGGTGGACAGCACGGAAACCGTCCGGACCAGGGTCTTCTCCATCGTGGGCAGCCCCAACGTCCTGGGCAGCTTCCTGGTGCTGATGATACCCGTTACCGTGAGCCAGTTGCTCTCCGCCCGGGGCAGAGTCCAAAAATATCTATACACACTCTGTCTGGCGCCGATGGCCCTGAGCCTTATCTTCACCTTCTCCCGCGGCGCCTGGCTGGCCATGGTGGGCGCCCTGACCATTTACGGCCTGATTTATAACTGGCGGATTTTACTTGGCCTGGCCGCTGCAGCCTACACCGCCCCCAAGCTGGTTCCGGCCATAGGAGCCCGCATCGGTTATATGCTTTCCCCGGCTTACCTGCTCAGCAGCACCCGGGCCGGGCGGGTGGCCCGCTGGAACATGGCCATCAATAAGGTTAAGAATAACCCGCTGACAGGGGAAGGGTTCGGCCGTTTCGGAGGAGCCGTGGCAGCCCGCCACATTCCCAGCAGCCATTACGTGGATAACTTTTACTTGAAAACAGCCGCCGAGTCCGGCCTGATCGGTATTGCCGCCCTGGCCTGGCTTCTTTTAAGCGGCGTGCGCTGTGCCCTGAACACTTACAGGAGATTGACCGACCCTTACTTGAAAGGGCTGGCCGGAGGCTTGATTGCCGGCCTGCTGGGGGTGCTCCTGCACAACGGGGTGGAAAATATTTTCGAGGTCCCCATGATGACAACTTATTTCTGGCTCCTGCTGGGCATGACTGCCGCCCTGCCCCACCTGAAGGGCCAGGAAACCCCGCCGCTGGATTAAAAGAAAACAGCCATCCGGCTAAAACGGCTGCTGTCACAGCCCACTAAAAATACCACTAATAAAGGACAAGGACGTCACCCCTGACGTCCTTTTTGCTTGCGGATATTTTATTGGTTTAACGGCATACCGCCCCGGGTGCGCCCGCAGTACCTGTACTGATACTGTACTGATAACTGATCATTCCGGAGCAGGTTCCCCGGCACCGTTCTAATTTCCTATAAAACCAC
>FZPS01000217.1_pt30 | contig 64568 bp, 45 predicted proteins | sample 1817821 | NCBI WGS metagenome assembly FZPS01 (sample SAMEA104158645, study PRJEB21678) | metagenome | place: Germany | collected 2015-04-21
TTGAAGTAAGCATAATAGGATGATATCCTATTATCAAATTATAAATTATAATTTATTATTTATAATTATTTATTGATTTCAGTTAATATAAGAGTTTACATTTTTATTCCAGTAATAAACCAACCACACAAAAAGATTAAGCTTACATTACAACAGCGGATCATTTAATCAATTCTGAACTATTATAAAAACAATCCAGCAATGATTTAATTTGAACTTTGAAAAGAAAAGTACCTCCTGATAAAACACGGCATATAAGGTGTTTGAACATTTATCCCTGTTTTAAATATCAAACGGAGGTACATTGCATGAACTATACACAGAATGAAAAGATAATGCCAATAACCGAAAAGGCTTTGGCCGCAGGGATAGATATAGTAAAAGCTGTCCACTATGCCAGACCCTTTGATTACCGGGGAATTGAGCTGGCTAAGGTTTTAAAATTTTAGAATAACAGAGAAGGCTTGGAAGCATTTAAGGTTTGGATAAACAGCTTAGCAAAAGAAACCGGTAAGACCGGAAGCATTGCAGGAAGGTGAAATTATAAAAAGATGAAATCAATATCATTATTCTCGGCTGATAGCATCATAAATCATACATAAAATGATATTTAGGGAGGTAGTAAACAATGAAAGATTTCAGAGGCGGCAAATTAGGAAAGACGGTTATAGTTGAAATGGAGAGAGGAGAGAAGCTGATAGAAGGCCTGAAAAACAAGCTGAGCGAACTGGGAATAAAAAATGCTGTAGTCGTAAGCGCTATTGGTTCATTACAAAAGCTTTGTTATCATAGGCCGACAAGTTTTGGAGCTGCTGCAGAAGATGAGTTTATCACGGTGGAAGAACCGTTGGAGATCTGTTCTTTAGTCGGGACGGTTATAAACGGTGAGCCTCATTTCCATTTTTCGGCTGCCGGTCCCAACGGCATTTACGGAGGCCATCTTGAAGTTGGAACGGAAGTTTTATATCTGGTTGAAATAACTCTTGCTGAAATAGAAGGGTTTAATCTGCAAAGAAAACTGACTGATGAGAATGTAAAGAAATTATTCGAAATAGAGTAATAACAGGTTTATGTTTACACATTGTAAACAGAGGAGAGTGGAGTTGGCCGTTATATTTAGTATGCCTGACAGAGGGTTCATACTGAAATGCTTAATTATGCCGAAGGAGAGAAATATGTGGGTAAATTTTTAAAAACAATAGCAATTCAGGGACTCTACAAAGAATCTGTGAATAACTTCGATGTTCTAATCAATGCTATTGAGAAGGTTGGCAGTTACTCCTGGTATGATGGCGTTGAGTTCTTTTATAACGGGACCTGGAATGAATACGATGATATAAAAAAATGCCTTGACAAATACAATCTGGAATCTGTTTTTTTAGCAGGTTACGATATTAAAACAAATGGATTGGATATTGGCTCGTCTGATTTGGCCCAAAGAAAAAGAGCGATCGACGGCATCAAACATTGGATTGACGTATCCGGTTATCTGGACTCGGTAAAAATGCTTATTATGAGCGGACCGGCTGCAGAGCAAGGACACAGGGATAGTGCCTTCAGCAACACGGTGAATTCATTAATGGAGTTGTGCGATTATAATAAGAATGCCAGGCTTGAGATAACTTTGGAGTTTTTCAATGACCGGGGAGAGCCTTATTTATTAATTGGACCTTCAGGTATAACGGCTGACCTTGCCAGGCAGATTGTTAACAAATATGACAATTTTGGTATTACTTATGATTTAAGCCATGTTATTCAACTGAAAGAGGATGTTGAGCACAGCCTTATAAAACTGCATGATTATACAAATCACATACATATAGCAAATTGTGTTATCAATGATAAGTTAAGCAGTTTTTTTGGTGATAAGCATCCGCCGTTTGGTATTGAAGGAAGTGAAGTATCGGAAAAAGAAGTTCTTTCTTTCTTAAAAATGGTTAAGCAAATCTATGGTGATAAGGACGATGTTATTATAGGAATGGAAGTTGCAGCGCCTGAAGGTGTTTCTCCTGACAATTTGCTGGAAAGCCTTACACAGCTTTTTGTAAAATGCTTTAATTCGGTGTTTTATGAAAAATAGCAATTCTTAAGCAAATCTGATTTGGGTACTGTATTTAGACGTGTAATATAAGAAGGGGCGGGTATTATGCAAGTGTCCGATTCTATGAGTAAATATTCCAGACTGAAAAAACTATGGGATACAAATAAATATGCTTTGTTGTTTCTTGCTCCCTGGATTATTGGTATTTTAGTTTTTTCTTTGTATCCTATATTACATTCTTTAGTTCTTTCATTTACTGATTTTGATCTCTTCAGTGTGCCCAGGTTTGTTGGGTTGCAAAATTACAGAATGCTTCTTCAGGATGCCAGGTTTATACAATCATGCAAAGTTACCACTACTTATGTATTTTTAGGTGTTCCTCTGCAGTTGATTTTTGCTTTGCTGCTGGCCTTATTATTGAACAGGGGAATTCCCGGGTTAAAATATTTCAGAGCCATATATTACCTGCCGGCTTTGCTGGGTGGTAGTGTGGCCATATCGATTTTATGGCGGCAGGTCTTTGGTATAGAGGGAATATTCAACCAGTTTTTGTCATATTTAGGTTTTTCGGAAGAAATAACGAAAATCAGTTGGATTTCAAACCCAAAATTCTCTTTGCATACGCTTATAGTTCTGCGAGTTTGGCAATTCGGTTCTCCAATGATAATTTTCCTTGCAGGATTAAGACAAATCCCAAGTGAACTATACGAATCAGCGTCTATAGATGGAGCGAATACTTTTGCAAAATTTACAAGAATAACACTGCCTATACTTTCCCCCATTATACTGTTTAACTTAATAATGCAGATAATTTCAGCTTTTCAGGCATTTACTCCGGCATACATTATAGGCAGCGGAACCGGTGGTTCACTGGACAGTCTGTTGTTCTATTCTCTCTATTTGTATATATGTGGTTTTAAGTATTTCAGAATGGGTTATGCATCTGCAATGGCCTGGATATTGATGATAATTATCTCTGTATTGGTGTTTTTCATACTTAAGTTATCATCAGGCTTTATACATTATGAAGATTAGCATGATTTGGTGGAGGTAGTCATGGATAGAGCAGTAAGGGGAGAAAATGTTTATAAAGTCCTTGTTTTTATTTTAGTATTGCTTGGTGCGCTTATAATGATTTATCCGTTGATCTGGATGATAGTGAGCTCATTCAAGCCTGAGCTGTTGATATTTAAGGATAAAAGCCTTATAATCAGGGAATTTACGCTTGAAAACTATACTCGTGGTTTTGAGGGTGTTGGCGGCGTAAGCTTTTTAGAATATATGCTGAATTCGATGAAAGTAGTTATACCTGTCATAATCGGCAATCTGATATCATGTTCCATGGTAGGATATGCGGTTGCCAGGCTGGAATTCTCTTTCAAAAAAGCTGTGATTCCCGTTATATTAATCACTATGATGCTGCCTGTTCACGCGACTCTTGTGCCGCGATACATGATGTTTAGGGTATTCGGATGGTTAAATACTTATCTTCCTCTGACGGTTCCCAGTTTTTTTGCAATGCAGGGCTTTTTCTGCTATCTTTTTATACAATTTATGAGGGGAATACCAAGAGACCTTGATCTGGCAGCAACAGTGGACGGGTGTAATCCCGTTGGGATTTATCTCAGGATAATTGTTCCGTTGTCCTTACCTGCGTTTGCAACTTCTGCAATTTTCTCTTTTATTTGGACATATGATGATTTCTTCTCCCAGCTTATTTATATTAATGAACCGGTTAAATACACCGTTACTCTTGCTCTGCGGCAATACACGGAAGCGTTGGAAATGTCTGCGTTCGGGGTTTTGTTTGCTATGTCCACAGTATCACTGATTCCAATATTCATATTCTTTATAAGCTGTCAGAAATACCTTATAGAAGGTATTGTCACGACCGGGCTTAAGGGGTAATGTTCAGAAACTAACCTGATAGGGGATGAGAAGTTTTGTGGATTTACAGATAAAGAAGGCTTAGTGTATTTAATATTAACAGATATGAAAAGAAGGGAAATTATATGATAAAAACTGCTATCATCGGTGCTGGAGGAATTGCGGAAAAACATGCACAGGCTGTTAACAGATTGCCTGACATAAAAGTTATTGGTGTGTTGGATATAAATCTGAATAATGCATATAAAATAGCGGGACTTTGTAATGCACGTGTAATTGACAGGATAGAAGATGTGCTGGATGAAGTCGATATGATACACTTGTTGACTCCGCCGTCACGCAGGCTGGAGTATGCTGAAACTGCCATGAATGCCGGTAAACATATACTATGTGAAAAACCAATTGCCGTATCACTGGAAGATGCGCAAAAACTTACAGAACTGTCCCATAAAAACAATATATTATTCATGACAGCATTCAATATGCGGTTCAGAAAAGGATACCTGAAGCTCCAGGAAGATGTTTTGTCCGGCAGACTGGGAGAAATAGTAAGTATATGGATCCAGAGGACAGGCCCCGGATCAGGATTCAGAACCCCTCTTAGGGATTCATGGAGAACCGATCCTGAATTGGCCTGTGGAATGAGTGTTGAATCATTATCACATGATATTGATATGATAAGAGGCCTTGGGCTGGAAATAACCAGTGTATTTTCCTGGGTTAAAGGGACAAGGGCGGATTTGCCTTCCTTTGATAATAACGCTCATGTAATTATGGGTCTGAATAACGGCGGCAGCGCTGTTGTAAATGCGAGCTGGGATTCGCATCTTCCAATGAGCAGCAGGGGAGTTATAGGGACAAAAGGAACTGCAGTATTATCAGGAAGAGGGTTCTTCGATTTTATGGAATACAGGATTTTTACCGATGGTATGGAGCAGGAAGATGTGATTAATATAAACGATCCATTTGATGCTGAGTCATACTATGAAGAAAATAAGTATTTTCTGGAATGTATACAGAAAAACAAAAAACCGTGTATAACAGCAGAGAACGGTTTGGAAGCCCTGAAAGTTTCTTTGGCTATTTTAGAATCAAACAAAAAACGGCTTCCGGTCGAAATCTGAGACAGCTGCAGCAAAGTTTTTTCCAGGCAAACAATGCCTGGTTATAATAAAATAGGGAGGTAGAGAAATGTGAAGATTAGCCATTGTACTACTTGTCCTTGCTCTTCTTGTCACTGTTGTTGCCGGATGTAGTTCCGGAGTGAAAGACACGCCTTCTGATACTCCTAAACCGTCGACACCGGGACAAGAGGAGAAAAAAGATGATTCTGATGGCAAAAAAGATGACGACATGCCGGGAGGTGGTAAATCTTACGAGCTGCAAGTTGCTTGGTGGGGTGGAGAACAGAGAAATCAAAAGATGCTGGATATGATAGACAAGTATATGGATAAATATCCAAACGCCAAGATTATTTCCCAGTATGCACCTTTTACCGACTATTTTACAAAGCTGTCAACTCAGGCAGCCAGCCAGACTTTGCCCGATGTTTACATGCTGCAGTTGATGTATCTGGGTGAGTATGCAGCCAAAGGGCTTGCAAAGCCGTTACAGGAGTTTGTTGACGCCGGCCTGATTGATATATCGAAATTCACGCCTGGCGCATTGTCAAGCTCATCATATGAAGATAAGCTGGTTGGTATTACCATGGGAGACACTGCAAGCGTACTTTGTTTCAATAAAACACTGATTGAAAAAGCCAATTATTCATTGCCGACCGACCAAATGACATATGGAGAGTTTGGAGAGTTTTTGAAAGGATTGGCGAAGGAGCTTCCTGAAGGGCATTATGCAGCCGGTGATCTTGCAAGACATGAATTTGCAATAGAAAACTTTACCAGGCAGCATGGCAAGGATGGTGTAGTGACAAAAGACGGTAAAGAATTGGGGTATACAAAAGAGATACTGGCAGATTATCTAAAATTCCATTTAGATATGTATGAATCAGGCGTATACGGCCCAATTGAAGTAATAATGGAAGAAAGAGGGAAACAATGGGCTGACTCTTTGGCCGGTCAGGGTAAAATTGGGTGTTGGTTTACAAATGTTAACCAGGGTAAGATTTTCCAGGCTTCAATAGACGATGAAGTCGGAATGGTGAGATTCCCTGTAGCTGATAATGCTACAAACAAATATGTTGAAGCTATAGTATGTTCTACCTGGGCTATTTCATCAACGTCCAAACTTCCTAATGAAGCTGCTCATTTTATAAATGAAATTGTGAACAATTGGGAACTTCAGGAAATATATGACATGGATATCGGGGTTCCCGGTTCAACAGATATCCAAAACAAACTTATAGAACAGCTGGATCCTGAAAACAACAAAATTGACAGGCTGAAAAAACGTGAAATAGAATTGATGCAGGATATACTTACTTCTGTTGAACCGTTCCATGGCAGACCTCCTGGGTTTAGCGCTGTAATTGATGACCTTTATGCTAAAGCAGATGAAGTCATTTACGGAAGAATGACCATTGAGGAGGCTGTTGATGCCCACTTCTCTGCAGCGGAAATGATATTGAAGCAGTAACAATATGATCCTTAAATTGATACTTGGAGCAAATATTTGCTCCAGGTATCAATTTAAAATATTATCAAAATGCAAAGCAAATTACACATCAGAATTCAATAGTACAATGGAGAAATTAAATCAGTAATTATTCAGGGAAACATACTAAATAATATGGAGGGTTATATATGTATAGGCTGTTAGCATCTGAGACCAGCAGGGTTTTGCTTAATGGTACATGGAAGTACAAAATTGATGAAGAAGATAAGGGAAAAGAACTGGGATATTATAATGAAGATTTTGATTTTTCCGGCTGGAAATGTATGGATATACCAACCAATTGGTACTTAACGGAGGTTGGAGATTATTTTGGAGTTATTTGGTTTAAGACATCGTTTAAGGTACCCGAAGAATATGCAGGGAAAAGGCTTTTCCTCAGGTTTAACGGTGTGGACTATTATGCAGATGTCTGGTTAAACGGGCAATTTATAGGTTCTCACGAAGGGATGTTTAATCCATTTGAATTTGACATAACTGACAAGGTAAGGCTGGATGGAGAAAATATCCTGGTCGTCCGGGATAACGCTCCCAGGCCAAATGCTGAATATATACTTGCTGAGGATTCGGAAAACCCTTTGTCAAAGGATTATAAAAAACACCAGGCTGTAGACATTGACTTAATAAAGGGCCATATGATTGATGCGATGCATCGTCCCGGATCTATGACAAAATTCCGTGGAGACGGTAATTCCGGCGGGATATGGGACGATGTGCTGCTTGTAGCCCGTGAAGACATATTCATAGATTATGTAAAGATATTTACCCGGGTGGTAAAGAAAAAAGACTGGCTGGGTGATCAAAGAGACAAATATGACGGTACAGGCTTAGTCGCTGTGGATATCAGGGTAAATAATACCACGGACGAAATTGTGGAAACAGAGATAGAAATGACGGTTAAGCCATATAACTTTGAAGAGGACTATGAAGGCATAACTGCCAGGAAGGTGGTTATCCAACCCGGAGTTAATGTTTATAAACTGGTCCTGACGGTTCCCGATGCCAGGCTGTGGTGGACCTGGGATCATGGCAAGCCCAATATGTATACAGCAACCTTTAAAGTCTGTAATGATGTTATAAGTCAGAATTTCGGAATTAAAGAAGTTGAACGGGAGGAAAAAACCGGACATTGGATATTAAACGGTAAGAAAATCTTCCTCCGCGGTATGAGATATATTTCAGGCAACTGGATGAGTGTCGCAAACGAAGAAATGTGGAAAGAAGACCTTGAAAAAATGCTGGATATGAATATCAACTCTATACGCATAGGCAGCCATGTTGAGAAAGACGGTTTCTATACACTGTGCGATGAAATGGGATTCCTGGTATGGCAGGTATTTCCGCTGCATTATTGTGTAAGTGATTCGGATGACTTTATTGAGCGTGCCAGTGAAATGATAAAAGATATGGGCGAGATGCTCTACAACCATGCCTGCTTAGGTATGTGGTCCACGTTTAAAGAGCCGGAAATATATTGTTTTACCGATAAACCCAATAACTATTTCCGTTTATGTGAAGTACTCAAGGAATCATTGGGTACAATTGATCCCACCCGTTGGATCCACAAAGGGGACTACCGGGAAGGGGTTCAGAACTTCATGATTGGCTGCTGTCATGACGGGGATACGGATATTAATAAAGTAAACTTCCAGCCTGATGTCGTGGAATTTGGCGCTCAATCAATTCCTTGCCTGGAAACCTTAAAAACATTTATACCTGAAGACAAGCTGTGGCCGCCTCATTGGGATACATGGGAATACTGGGGTTTATTCTACGACCTGACATTTAAATTCGCCAAAGTGGATATGGGTAATTCCCTGGAGGAATTTATAAACAATTACCAGGAATACGAAGCGAAAGTTGTCAAAGAACAAATAGAAGCAGTCCGTCAGCGCAAATACAGGCCTGTAGGTTCTATGTATCTGTATTATTGGTCTGATGCATGCCCGATGATCGGATCAGGTTTATTTGACTATTACCGCAGGCCGTATAAAGTATATTATTCAATGAAGGCCGTATATACACCCGTTTTGATTAGTCTTGAGCGGAATGCTGATCCATATATCATTGGACGGGATAAGATCTATCAACCTGCAACTACTTTTGCAGGAAAAGTATGGGTGACCAATGATATGGATGCTTTGAAGGATTGCAGGATAGAATGGGAAATAGTTAAAAAAGAGAACGATGAAGTGCAGTGTAAAAACTCATTTGTTTCAAACATAGAACCTGATTCAGCACATATTGTGGATCATATTGTATGGGATATTCCCCATGATGCATCAGGCGAGTATGTTGTTAAAATGAGGGTGTTTGATAAAGAAGGCACCGTTCTTTCTGAAAATTATACCGATATTATAGTAAGGTAGAATAACCGTAATTAGGTTTTAAAAACATCCAACCGCATTACAAGGCAGTGGATGCTGATTATTATGTGGAGAGCGGAGTTTGGCATAGTTATAGAAGCACAGATGAACCATTTAATATAAGCTCGGGCTGATGTGTTAGCTATGCCAAACTCCAATAATTTTTTAGAAAAACACGATATTCAATGAAAATAGGAGATAAAGGAAGCTTATTTATACTGATTCAGAATACTATAAAAATACTATATAACAGAATCCTTGAATACAGGGCAAAAAAATGCTAATCTTATCATGTATTATAAATTATAAATTATAAATTATAATAAAATTTTACATGTTTTGTTTCTTTATGCATAATATTATTCTGCCCGATAGTTAAAATATAATTATGAGAATAATAGTTCAGGCTCATTTCATATACTTGGCGGCTTTTATATATGGACAAATAAAAATAAGGAGGATCATGCAATGGGAGTAAAAAAAGTAGTAAGTCCTGATGATGTACAAGGGTTACAATTACCTGGAAGGGAACTCAAATGGATAGTAACACCTGAAACGGTAGGAGCCCAGCAGTTGTCAATTGCAATCATGGACTGTCCTGCAGGCTCTGTTGTCCGACCGCTCCACAGCCATAAGGACATTGAAGAAGTGATTTTAATACTTGACGGTCAGGGTGAAGCATGGATTGACGGAGAAATGGTTTCTTTCAGGAAAGGAGACGCCGTGTTCTTTCCCGCCAATTCCAGGCATCAAGTCCGTAACACAGGCGATAATGCGCTGATCACTGCTTCTATTTTCTCTGCTCCTACAAATCCTGATAATTATGTCATATACGAAGAGGATGCATTTGACAGTATGTAATACTGTGTCGGTTGAATCAACACTTACATCAGTTTTAAGGAGGGAACCAATATGAGAAAGTTTATAGGGGAAGGCATAGGAAGAATAGTCGTCCTGAATCTCCAAAGAGGGGAAAAGCTGTTGGAAAGCATAAGGGAACAGCTTAAAGAAGAAGGAATAAAAAATGCTATCGTATTAAGCGCAATTGGTTCATTGCAGAAAGCTGTTTTTCACAGAGTTACCGGTATGGAAGAGACTCCTGTGGATGAGTTTATAACCTTGGAAGAACCGATGGAACTGGCTTCTTTACAAGGCGTAGTAATTGATGGAGAACCGCATTTTCACATGGTAATATCGGATCTGGAGCAAACCTATACAGGACATTTGGAGGAAGAAACAACTGTTTTGTATTTAGTAGAAATTACACTGGCTGAGATTAAAGGAATCAACCTTGAAAGGAAGAAAAACGAGCTCAATATTGCAGTTCTGCAGGAAAAATCGGAAGGTTAATGAGGTAATGATACGGCCTTGGCGGATAATCTTAAAAAATGATTATTTAAACAAGAGGTGTAGTAATGAATAATAAGCAAACAAGCAATCCTGCTGAAAAATCAGTTGTGCATATTTGGGAAAAAGTAGAAATAGTGTTGGAAGCTGAAGGTACATACTCAAATCCATATACTGAAGTAGATGTATGGGTGGATTTGAGTGGGCCCGGTTTTGAAAAAAGAGTATATGGATTCTGGGATGGTGGCAGTGTTTTCAAAGTAAGGCTTGTAGCAACTGCACCAGGAGAATGGAAATGGCAAAGCGGTTCTAACACCTCTGATCGGGGACTCAACGGCAAATCCGGTGAATTCCAGGCAGTAGAATGGGATGAGAAAGAAAAAGAAGAGAATCCGTGCAGACGGGGCTTCATATATCCAACACCGAACGGACACGCTTTTATGTATGCTGATGGAACTCCCTTTTTGCTTCTTGGTGACACCTGGTGGGCAACCCCGACATATAGATATAAATGGTATGAAGACGAGCTTTCGCGGCCAATTGGCCCGGATATGGGTTTTAAGGATATGGTAAAATTCAGGAAGTCCCAAGGGTACAATTGTATTGCAATGCTCGCAGCATTTCCCACGTGGGCCAATGACGGTTTACCGCCTACAATTCATATGGATGATGAGTGGAAAACTGCAATCAGGGCGGCATGGGAACAGGCTGGTACCAACAGTGCCAAAGACATGCATAATGAAGGCGGCCGGCCGTTCTGCTTCCCGGGTAAAGTTCCGGGGTATGAGGATGTAGTTCCGGATTTTGATCGCATCAACCCCGAATATTTTAAACACATGGACAAGAAGGTTGACTATCTGAACGATAATGGTTTTGTACCATTTATCGAAGTAGCGCGGCGGGATATAAGCCAGGTCTGGAAAAGATATTATGACTGGCCGGCATCATATGCCCGTTTCATTCAATACATTTTTGCAAGGTATCAGGCAAATAACTGTTTATTAAGCCCAATCCATTTTGATTATGCCGGAGATTCCATCCCGTCTTTCGAGTACAATGAACCGGCAAACATGGTTGTTGACAAATACGGCCATCCGCCGTTTGGTAATCTTGTGGGGACAAACGCATCTCCCTCTACCCTGGTAAACTTTGGAGGGCCTGACCAGGCGCGGTGGCTTACCTTCCATCAGATTGGCAACTGGAGGGAACATGATCATCATTGGTATATGACAGAAATATATTACTCAACTCCTCCAATGCCGGCTGTTAACGGCGAACCATATTATCCCGGCTTTCCTGATGATGATCCGCCGGCCTACAGCGAAGAGGCTGACCTGAACTGCCGTTCCGGGATGTATGGAGGATTCTTGTCAGGCGGATTCGGCGGTTACATCTATGGGGCAGAAGGCTTATGGGGAGCCGACATTGAACCGGATGCAAAATACAGGATGTGGGATGCGATGCAGTTTGAATCAGGGAAAATGGTACGCTACCTGGAAGATTTTGCATTCGTCAACGGAAACAGATATCAGGATTTGGAACCTAACGCTGATTTGGTTACACCCAATAAAGCCGGTGATCCTATGGGATACCGCGGGTGGGCTTACTGTGCACGCACAAAAGAGAAAGATTTCTTTTTGATATACCTGGAAAAGGATTGTCCCCAGATAACCGTACGCGGAGCCATTCCCAACGCATCATATTTGTTCAGATGGTTTAATCCAAGGACGGGAGCCTGGTTTGGAGATGTAAGGCTGACAACAATAAAAGCCGACGGTGTGGGAAGAATCCGAATTCCTGCACATCCGGCGGATAAGGATTGGGGACTGAGCCTGATATTGGAAAAGAAATAAATTTTGTATTTATTGCGTAAACAGCAATAAATACATATATAATATAAAAAGGAGGATATGTATGGCTAAAAAACAATTGCTTAAACTGTTAGCTGTCATGTTGGTGCTGGTGTTATGTGTTGCTTCATTTGCAGCATGTTCACAGTCATCGGATGATCAGGAAGGGAAGCCTGAACCTGCAGAAGATCCAAAAGATGATGGCAAAGAACCTGCAGAAAAGCCGCAAGATCCTGGTAAAAAACTTACTATACGTTATATGTCACCGGCAACAGCAGGAACTCCACAGGCTGAAATTCTTGAGGAGTTGATTAAAGAGTTTGAAGATGAGAATCCCAATATTACATTGGTACATGATGCTCTACCTTCTGCAGAACTCAGGACAAAGATCACGGTAGAGATGGCAGCAGACAACCCACCTCATGCATCATGGTGTATTTTAAGCTATGCACGGGAATTTATGCGTGATGATAAGATTATTGACTGGAAAACTGTATACGACGATCCGAATCACAAAGAATTTAAAGAGTGGTTTGATGATAAGACTCTCGAATTCTCGGCATACAAAGACGGCAGATTGATGATGGCACCCTATGAAGCAAGTATAGACGGTCTGTTCTACAACACAGAGATTTTCGAGAAATACGGCTGGGAGCCGCCAAAGACGTTTGACGATCTGATTGACATTGCAAAGAAATGCCGTGAACAGGGAATCTACGCCATAGTTACCGGCGGAAAAGACATGCGCTTTGCATGGATGGCTTCTGCCCTTCTGGTCAGGGCAATCGGCATTGAAAAAGCTACTGAACTGGCTATGGGCGATGCTATAACCAAGTGGAATGATCCCGAATACGGTTTCCCGCAAGCAATGGAGAAATTTAAGGAATTAGTCGATGCTGAGGCTTTCCCTCCCGGAACAGTTGGTTTATCTGCTACTGAAGCAGACCAGATGTTTGCACGTGGAGAAGCAGCTATGTATTATGAAGGCCAATGGAAACCCGGCAACTTCCTGACTGCCGGTGGAGATGATTTTATCAAGAAGGTAAGGCGTGTCAATTTCCCGGCGATGACGGATATGCCTGAAGGAGATCCGGACGCTTGTGTAGGCGGCACCATCGTAGGTACTATCGTAACCAGCAACAAGCCGGAAGAGGAAATACAAGCCGCCATTGAATGGGTAAAGGTAATCTCAAGCCCGGCATATTATATACCAAGCACTGAAACAGGACAGAACCTGTATGCAGGTAAGGCAGAATATGATCGTACAAAGCCGCCGGAAGTAATAAACCAGTTGTATGACGCCTTCCAGTCAGCACCGAGGTTCATTCCTTCCATGGACGCTTTTGCTCCTCCTGCTGTAGACCTTGCAATAAAGAAAACCGCAATGCCAGGGATACTTTCAGGCGAATTAACGCTTGAAGCTGCAATCGCAGAAGTGCAAAAAGCCGCGGAAGAATACGCAAAAACACTCGAGTAATAGTTAAGCTATATTGAACTTATCAGGGTGCAGATAAACCATATACTTCTGCACCCTGATAAGAATTTTATACATGAGCAATTCAGTATTATATGGAGTGGATTATATGAGCTCAATTGCAATTAATAAAAAAATAAATGATAATAGAGTTTCACTGTTAAAAGTGGGTAAGAAAGCAAGGATTGTTATATATGCTTTTATGGCCATTTGTTCAATTCTGGTTCTTTTGCCGCTGCTTTGGCTGATTTTTACATCGCTGAAAACCCAGGCTGAACTGACCCAGAATATATGGGGCCTGCCCAAATCTCCCCAGTTAAGCAACTATGCGCTTGCATGGAAAAAAGGACGAATGGGGCTTTATATAACAAACAGCCTTATTTCCACCATAGTTACTATTATAATAACCGTTATAACTTCGACTACGATTTCGTTTATTCTGTCCAGGTTCACATTTAAACTGAACAGAACCATATATTACCTTGTTGTTATAGGAATGATGATCCCGATTCATGCAGCTGTGATCCCGCTTTATATCATGGCTTTGAATTTAAAGCTTCAGAATAATCTGGTTGCGCTTGGTTTTATATATGCAGCATTCAGAATACCGGCATCAGTATTCTTTTTGGAAAGCTATATGAAGTCCATACCGAAGGAATTAGAGGAAAGCGCTATTATAGACGGATGCGGAATATGGAAGACATTTGTAAATATAATACTGCCGTTGTCAAAAGATGGAATTATAACAATTGTAATTTTAGCCGTATTGGCTTGTTGGAATGAGTTATTAGTAGCTATGCTGATGTTAAATCAACCGTTTATAAAAACCTTACCTATTGGTCTTATGGGATTTATCGGTGAATATAATTCTGAGTATACTCAGTTGTGCGCGGGTCTTGTAATAGCCTGTCTCCCGGGTCTGATATTCTATGCACTGCTGAAAGAAAAGATTGTCAAAGGTATGACTGTCGGTGCTATAAAAGGCTAATAAGAATTTAGGAGAGGTAGTTCGTATGGATGTAATTAAAAACAAACGTTTAGCAATCATAATGTTTCTGATTCCAGGTCTGTTGGTATACTTGTTGTTTGTTTTTTATCCGATTCTGCAAGGAGTTATATTAAGCACGTATCGTTGGAAGACGGTTAGTGTTAAAGTCTTTACAGGATTTGATAATTATATAGGTGTATTTCAGGACAATCTGTTCTGGAAGTCTATGAAAAACTCGTTTATATTCATGCTGGGCACGGGATTAATACAGATTCCGTTGGGCTTCATTCTGGGTTACCTGCTGTATCTGCAGCTAAGGGGATACAGATACTTCCAGACCATATTCTTTATACCGCCGATGTTAATGACTGTAGCGGTAGGATATATATGGGGTTATATATACAGCCCGGCTATAGGAATTCTTAAGCCGCTTATGCAGGCAGTAGGATTAGGGAAGTATTATATACCACCGCTGGCAGATTCGCGAACGGCACTTTTCTTTATGATATTAGCCCAGGCTTGGAACTCAACGGGAATTCAGATGATGCTTTTTAACGCTGGCTTTATGAACATGCCGGAAGAAGTAATTGAAATGTCTACAATTGACGGGGTATACGGCTGGAGAAAAATATTCTATATAGTCATACCGCTATCCTGGGAGGTCACTAAAACCGTTATTATTCTGCAGCTGACAGGAGCGTTGAGAGCATTCGATTTGATTTTTGTCATGACCGGCGGGGGACCCAACCATGCGACGGAAGTTTTACCGGTATATATGTTTGTGCAAGCCTTCCAGAATTTCAATATAGGGTATGGAACGGTTGCTGCAGTTGTGATTTTCGTATTATCAATGGGCCTGACTATGAGCCTGAGAAAGATAATGGGTCAGGAAATAATTTAATTGGTAACCAAATAATATGGAAACTCTCACCTGGGTGAAAGTATTATAAGAAATACGGATAAATACAAGGAGGAAAATTACATGAACAACAAAGAATTGATAGAAAAAATCAGGCAATGCAGATTAGCTGATTTATCAGACGGTATGGATGCATTGGGCCTTGTTAACACTGGAACTATGTCCTCAAAGATGAGACCCATTCGCCCGGGAATTTCAATGGCAGGTTTTGCTTATACCGTAAAGTTAATCCCGGCGCAAAAAGATGTAAAAGTCTGCAAAAACTTCGAGGAATACAGCAAAGAACTGGACGAATGGTGCAGCGACACTTATTCATTCTTTGGGCCCATTTCTGAGGGAAAGCATAAAGATGATGATTTGGTAATTGTCATCGATATGGGAGGATACCCCGGTGGAATCTGGGGTTCTGAAATCGGAATGAATGCCATGAAGAATGGCGTTGTGGGAACGGTCATTGATGGTGGATGCAGAGACTTGTATGAGTGCAACCTGGAAGGTGTTAAGGTTTGGTGCACTGCAAAAACTTTTAACCACGTATACGGCAGATTGGTCAGCGGAGGCGTCAACATACCTGTCGAATGTGCCGGCGTGACTGTAAACCCTGGAGATATTGTATGTGGAGACGACGATGGTGTACTGGTCATTCCCAGGGACAGAGCTGAAGAAGTATTAGAGATCGCATTGAAAGTACGTGAGGGAGATCAAAAGACAAGGGCTCAGCATTATAAAGATTTGGGCTTGCCATTTGATGAAACACTGGGTGAAGCAGGAAAAGAATAATCCTGTAGATTAACAGTTATATAAGGTGAGAGTTTCAAATTTTTTATATGTAAATACACATTATTCAACCGGTTTACCCGGTTGAATAATGTGTATAAACGCTGAATTTATTATCATGTAAGCTGCCTTAGAGTAAGTAAGCTATAAACTGGCCAGGAACAAAAAAATGGACATTCCTGGAAAATAAGGAGGTGTTCAGAATCAGCATGAAGGCGTTACGTAAACTGAAGCCGGGATATGGAGCAGAACTGGTAGATATACCAATACCGTCTATAGAAGCCGATGAAGTTTTGATAAAGGTTAAAGCAACGGCTCTGTGCAAATCCGATATAGATGTGTACAATTGGACACCCTTGGTTGCTTCGGCAAACTACCGGCTGCCTCTTACAATGGGACATGAATTTTTAGGCGAAATTGTCGAAGTGGGAAATGCTGTAAGAACATTAAAAGTTGGAGAACATGTAGTCGGGGAAACACATGTACCGTGTCTGCGCTGTAAAAGCTGTTGGAATAATAATATGCATATTTGTGACAATATGGGTGTCTTGGGGCGCAGTTATCAGGGTTCTTTTGCTGAATATATAAAGATGCCGGCAGTTTCAGCTATAAATGTTTCAAAGGATTTGCCGCCCAAATATGGAGCTGTTATGGAACCATTAGCCACGGCGGTACATGCATTGATGAAAGGCCAGGTATGGGGCAAACCGGTTGTAGTCCTTGGATGCGGGGTTATTGGCCTGATGTCGGTTCAGCTTGCCAAGCTTTTGGGAGCTACACGTGTTTATGCTGTGAGCACAAGTTTAAACAAACTGGAAAAGGCTGTGGCTCTTGGGGCTGATAAGGCCATAAACAGCAGAACAGAAGACTGGGTGCAGATAATTCTGGACGAAACGCACGGATATGGTGTGGGAACGGCAATTGAAACGACAGGAAACGAAGGAATTATAAACAGGACCATGGACGTATTACAAAAAGCAGGAACATGTGTATTTGTCGGAATGATTGAAGGCGGACTGAATATAGAAAAGTATATGGACAGAGTCGTGTACAGGGAACTGATATTGACCGGGATTTTCGGCCGCAGAATTTATGAAACATGGAATGTCTTAAATGAATACCTGGATAGTGGTTATATCGATCTGAGCAATTATGTTGGAGCAGAAATGCCGCTTACAGAATTTGAAAGAGGCTTAAAGGAATCTTCGAGCCTGACCGGACGGGTAATATTTTATCCGTAAATTAAATTATGTAATCCTATTTAAAACTTGAGGGAGTGAGAAACAGTGGGGAATTTTAAATTGCCTGAAAAAGTGGATATATTTGAGGTGGGGCCAAGAGACGGATTGCAGAATCAAAGAGATTTTATTCCCACTGAGAGTAAAATAGAACTGGTCAATAAACTGACAGCTGCCGGCTGCCAGAGGATAGAGGTTACTTCTTTTGTGCATCCCAAATGGGTTCCTCAAATGAAAGATGCAAAAGAGGTTTTCTCACGGATTGACAAAAAAGAAGGCGTAGTATACAACGCTCTTATCCCTAACCTGAAGGGTTTGGAATTGGCCCTGGAGGCAGGTTTGCAGGAAGTAGTAACAATTATGAGCGCAAGTGAAAGCCACAATAAAAAGAACTTAAACCGCAGCGTTGACGAATCTCTGAAAGAGATAGAAGAGATCAACCGGATTGCTGCTGAAAAAGGTGTCAAAGTTCGTTCATATATTGCTACCGTATTTGGATGCCCTATTGAAGGGGATGTGCCGGTTGAAAAAGTAATCGATATTGCTTTGGCTCTGGAAGAAAGCGGTTCTTATGAAATTTCACTGGGTGATACTACCGGAATGGCAAATCCTATAATGGCGTATGAAATACCAGCTATGATTCTTGAACGCCTGAAAAAAGCAAGCTTGGCTGTTCATTATCACCAGGCTGACGGAATTGAGTTTGCAAATATACTGGCCTCTCTGAAAGCCGGGATAACTGTTTTCGACGGAGCTGCCGGCGGATTGGGAGGATGCCCTTATGCACCGGGTGCAACGGGAAATACCGCAACTGAAACTATGGTTGATATGTTCCACCGAATGGGAATAAAAACCGGTATTGACCTGGATTTGATTAACGAATGCGGAAAGTTTGCCAAGAGCCTGGTAAATTGCTGTAATGTATAAGAAAGCAAAGTAAATAGAAAGGAGCAGTAGGATGAATAAAGATAAACTGATGGGCATCAAGCAGCGTTTTGCAGCTGGAGAGATCAAACAGCAGCATTTGGAGATGCAGGTTTTTAAAGAAGTCTATGAATCTGATCCTGCTAAAGTGCGGGATGCATGTCATGACGCAGCAGTGATCCGCTGTGAAGTAATAGAAGAACAGACAGGGGTATCCCTTGAAACCATAAAGAACAGCCGGATAGATAACAGTACTTTAGTAGACGGTGGATATATACTGCCCGGTATAGAGCTGAAAACCGGCGGCGCATTGATACCTATGGGAATTGCCGGGCCTATGAGAATAAAAGGAAAATATGTAAATGATGAAGAGGTATATATCCCCCTGGCAACCAATGAGGCAGCTCTTCTTGCAGGAGTACAGAGAGGTATTAAAGCCATTAATATGGCAGGCGGATTGAATACCTTGGTGCATTTTGACGGAATGACAAGAGCTCCGTTAATAGAAGCGCCTGATATTTATAAAGCCCAGTGGCTTTGCCAGGAAGTCAGGACAAATAAAGAATTAATTGAGGAACTGGGTACTCATGTGAAGGATCCTTTTGTAAGGCTGGAACGCATAGAACCATATCAATTGGGAACAAAAGTATTTTTGCGCATGTTTTATAAGACCGGCGATGCAATGGGAATGAACGGTGTTACCAAGGCATCTGCCGATATAACAAAGGCGCTGTTAAACCGCCTGGATGGGTGGAAATTGATAACAATCAGCAGTAATCTGTGTACCGATAAGAAAGCGGCTCATATTAATGTGCTGACCGGACGCGGAAAATCCGTACAGACGGAAGTATTTATACCCAGGGAAGTGCTGCAGAGTGTTTTCAAGAAAGGTGTTACTGCCGGTAAAGTGCAGCAGGTAGTTTTTCATAAGTGCTATCTTGGCACTGCTTTGAGCGGGACAATTTCCGGCTTTAATGTCAATGCTGCCAATACAATAGCTGCATTTTTCGCTGCTACAGGACAGGATTTGGCGCAGGTTATAACTTCTTCAAGCTGCTTTGTTCAGGCTGATGCCACTGAAGACGGAGGAGTTCATTTCATGGTAACCCTGCCCTGCATGGAACTGGCAACCATCGGCGGAGGCACAATGTTTGGTACGGCAAAAGAGGCATTGAACCTGCTGGGATGCGGACAGTTCGGCAGTTCAATTGATGATAACCGCAGTGTATTGCGTTTAGCGGAAATTGCCGCTGCAGCTGTCACTGCCCTGGAGTTGAATACCGCATGTGCACAGGCGGCTGATTATGAAATGGCAGAGTCCCATGTAAGATTGGCCAGAGGGGAAGTAGATAATTAGATAGGTGTCAACGGCAACTCAATTACTCTTTAAATTTGTAGTTGAGTTGCTGTGCAATTTATATAAAAAAATAATAAAATTATTGTATGGAAATAAAGATGATTTTTTTGTAAAATATAGACAAAAAGCGGCAGAGGGTGAAATGTATTGAACTCACACGAATATGCATTATTATCAAGCAATGAACTGGAAAAGTTCGTAAACCTGAGCGTAAAAGAGAGGACATACAGGATAATAAAGGAGAAGATTTTAAATCTGGAGATTGAACCGGGAAGTCGTATAAGGGAGGATCTGTTGGCCAATGAATTAGCGATAAGCCGGACGCCGGTAAGAGAAGCTATAAACCAGCTTGCAGCAGAGGGATTTGTTGAGATTATACCTAGAAAAGGCGTATTCTCGATAGAGCTTAAAACAGATGATATTATAGAACTCCTTCTTGTCAGGGAAGCTTTGGAGGTTTTAGCTGTAAAAGAGTGCATCGATAAAATTGAGCAACACCAAATTGAAGAGTTGAATGAGCTTATCGACAGTTTTGAAAATGCCGTTAATGAAAAACGCTATCAGGACTGTAATATATTGGACAGCGAATTTCATCATATGATCGCAATGATTACCGGTAATAAAAAATTAATTGAGTTTATTGACGTTATTGAAGACTTCATGCGAATTGCCAGGAATATGGAGACCATATATGACGGATGGAAAAAAAATTTGACTGCGTTGAAAGACCATAAACTGATTGTGGAGGCAATAACCAAGAAAGATAAGAAAATGGCTGAATCCGCCGTTAGAAATAATATTAATAATATGAAGAAAAACCTTAATATTTATATAGATCCTGACTTTGAATAGGATTACGAACCGTTCTGATTTTCCTGGTTGGATTCTGTTTTATCATGACACTGTTTTCAAAAAGGTTTGAAACACTGCAACGAAGATGTATTTATAATAGTGAACAAAGAGGAGGTTTCCTTTATGCTTAAGCCCGAAGAGATCAGTCGAATCGCTCAGGAGCTCCGTATAACTGTTTTGGATATGATATATAAAGCCAGGAGCGGACATGTCGGAGGCAGTTTTTCCTGTGCAGAAATAATTACTACATTGTACGAATATTTTATGAATGTAAGGCCGGATGAACCATGTTGGCCGGACAGAGACCGGTTTATTTTAAGCAAGGGACATGCAGCTCCGATGCTGTATGCTGTTTTAAGCAAAAAAGGTTTTTTTGAAGAAGAAAAATTATACACGCTTCGTCAGTTGGGCAGCCCTTTACAAGGACATCCTTGCATGTTTGAACTGCCGGGCATTGATATGTCGACCGGCTCATTGGGCATGGGCCTGTCTGTAGGAGTGGGTATGGCATTATCAGCAAGGGTTACCGGCAGGAAATACAGAGTATTTGTGCTGTGCGGTGATGGTGAACTGCAGGAAGGTCAAAACTGGGAAGCGCTTATGTCAGCCGCAAAGTGGAAACTTGATAATTTAACCGTTATAATTGATTATAATGGTGTTCAGCTTGATGGCAATGTAAACGATATAATGCCCCTCAGCGACATAGAATCCAGGCTGAAGAGTTTTGGAATTCACACATTCAAGTGCGACGGACATAATGTTGAAGACCTGATAAATAGCATACAGGCTGCAATCCGGTATGATGGGCCTGCTGCGGTTATTGCAAAAACAGTAAAAGGTAAGGGCGTATCTTTCATGGAAGGACAATCTGCATGGCATGGTAAAGTTGTTGAGGATAATGAATATGAACAAGCCGTAAAAGAATTAACCGGGCTTTTGAGATAATCACCTGTCATTGAAAGAGAGTTGATAGAATATGAAGCAAATGAGATTGGTATTTGGCGAGATGCTCTGTGAGCTCGGAGATGAATATCCCGGGCTGGTTGTTTTGGATGCCGATGTTTCCAGCAGTACGCAAACAAGATTGTTTGCAGAAAAATACAAAGATAGGTTTTTTAACTTTGGCATTGCAGAAGCCAATATGATAAGCGCAGCTGCCGGTATGGCCGCTTGTGGATTAATACCTGTGGCTTCTACATTTGCATTTTTGATAGCTTTACGGGCCGGAGATCCTGTAAGAAGCCTTGTATCGTACAACAATTTAAATGTAAAGCTTGCCGGCGCGTATGGAGGACTGTCTGATTTTGCCGATGGTGCAAGTCACCAATCCGTATGCGATTTATCTGTAATGAGAGCGATGCCTAATATGACGGTATTGGTGCCTTCTGATATTGATACTGCCCGCGGCGCTGTAAAGGCGATGTTGGACCACAAAGGCCCCGTATATTTACGCCTGTCCCGTGAACCTGTCGGATCGTATCATGGGGGAGATCATGCATTTGAGATTGGAAAGGCAAGAGTGCTCAGGGAGGGGAACGATGTAACCATAGCCGTTACCGGTATCCTGCTTGCCCAGGTATTGGAGGCAGCTGAGGAACTGGACAAGGCCGGGATTAATGCCTCAGTAGTGGAATTTGCCACACTAAAGCCATTTGATGCTGAAACCCTGCTGAGCTGTGCCCGTAAGACCGGCGCTGTTATCACTGTCGAAGAGAATACGGTTTTGGGAGGTTTGGGAGGAGCGGCAGCCGAAGTTTTGGGAGAAAACTATCCGGTCATTATGAAAAGGATTGGACTGAACGATACATTCGGGCAAAGCGCTGTTTCATACAGAGACCTCTTAAACTGGTACGGTTTGACAGCCAAACGCATATATGATACTGCGAAAGAAGTCGTTAAGTTAAAATAAAGGATGTTTGAGAAATATGCAGGATATAACTGCATATTTTTGTGCTGAAATTACCGGTTTTACAGAAGACGGCTGAGTGGTATTATTAATATAGTGGTATTATAATAATATTATTATAAAAACCGTCCAAGAAATGTCACCCATTAAGGGTGTTAAAAGCATAAAAGCTGACTATAATAGTAAAAAATAAAATATAGAAGGAGAGATGGAAAGATGAAAGAGTCAATGTATAAGTATATGCGTGTAGGCCTTATACACTTTATGGCTTATCCTGATACCATGGCAGGCGAAGGGCCTATCCTGGAGACGATCAGGAAGATAGCCGTGGATGATTATTTCAATGCCATTGAGATTACCTGGATAAAGGACGACAAGGTCAGAGAACAGGTAAAAAAGATGCTTGAAACATCCCATATGACGGTTGCCTATGGAAGCCAGCCCAGGCTGCTGACTACCGGAATGAATATTAATGATCTTGATGATGCAGCCAGGAAAAAAGCTCTCGATAATCTTAAAGAAGGAATTGATGAAGCGTACTATATGGGAGCCGAAGGTTTTGCATTCCTTAGCGGTAAGTATGAGGAAGATAAGAAGGAAGAGGCATTTGCCGCTTTAGTTGATTCCACCAAGGAACTGTGCGCCTATGCCAAATCAAAAGGAAATCTGAGAATAGCCCTTGAGGTATTTGACTGGGACGTTGACAAAAAAAGCATTATAGGGCCTGTGGATTTGGCAAAGAGATTTGCAGAGGAGATAAGGAAGGAATATGACAATTTCGGCCTCATGGTGGATTTAAGCCACTTGCCGCTGTTAAGGGAGAGCGCAAGAGAATCTCTTATACCTGTGAAGGATTATATCGTACATGCCCATATGGGTAATGCCGTAGCTGCAGATCCGTCATTGGAAGCATATGGGGATGCCCATCCAAGATTTGGTTTCCCCAACAGCGAGAATGATGTAGATGAGTTGGTTGAATATCTGAGCGTCCTGATGGAGATTGGATTCCTGAATACAAAGAACCCGCCAATAGTAAGCTTTGAGGTAAAACCGTGGAAGGATGAGGATCCGGATATAGTTGTAGCAAATGCTAAAAGAGTGCTTAATGAGGCATGGGCAAGGTTATAAATTGAATATAAACGGGTCTTTTTCCGTATGAGAACATTATTATATTGAACAGGGGGTATGCTTTAGATGAAAATCGTGGTACTGGATGGTTATACGCTGAATCCCGGGGATTTATCCTGGGGCGAATTGGAGAAACTGGGTGAACTTACGGTATATGACCGTACTCCCGAAGACAAGGTACTGGAGAGGATAGGAGACGCTGAGATAGTATATACCAACAAGACACCCTTAACCAGGGAGACATTCTATAAAGCACCCAACCTCAGGTGGGTAGGTGTGCTGGCTACAGGTTATAATGTAGTTGATGTTGAAGCAGCAAGGGAACGCGGTATTCCCGTTGCCAATATTCCTACTTATGGCACTGCTGCTGTTGCCCAGATGGTTTTTGCGCTGCTCCTTGAGATTTGCCATCATGTATGGGAACACAGCGAAGCGGTCAAGAGAGGGGACTGGACCAATAATCTGGATTGGTGTTTTTGGAATTATCCCCTTATAGAGTTAGCCGATAAGACCATGGGTATTATCGGGTACGGAAGAATCGGACAGGCAACCGGCAAAATAGCACAGGCAATGGGCATGAAGGTTGTGGCATACGACCAGTATGAAAACAAGGAATTAGAGAGTGAAACAATGAAGTATGTCAGCCTGGATGAGCTTTTGAGGGTATCGGATGTAATAAGCCTGCATTGTCCTTTGTTTGAGAGTACTAAGGGTATAATAAACAAGGAAACCATATCGAAAATGAAGGATGGAGTAATACTTATAAATACCTCAAGAGGCCCCCTGGTAGTTGAGGAAGACCTGGCTGAAGCATTGAACAGCGGGAAGGTGTATGCAGCGGCTGTCGACGTGGTATCTTCCGAGCCTATAAGCATGGATAATCCACTGCTTAAAGCAAAGAATATCATAATAACTCCGCATATAGCTTGGGCTCCAAAGGAGTCAAGGCAGAGGCTTATGAATATTGCCGTTGACAATCTGAAAGCCTTCCTGGATGGAAATCCTGTCAATGTGGTAAACAATCTGTAATTTATGAAAACGGTATGTAATTATTGCTGAAAATAATGTATAATTAAATAAACACATTAGTTAACAGCTTTGGGTATGACACTCAACATTTCGAAAACGGGGGTGATTTTTGTGTCAAGGTCATTTGATTTACCGGATGTTATGAAAGCGGCGGTTCTGAAAAAGCCTATGGAGGTTGAAATAGAGTACAGGCCTGTTCCTGTACCGGGTCCCGACGAGGTGCTCGTAAAAGTGATGGCTGTAGGTGTTTGCGGTTCCGATGTGCACTACTATGAAAGCGGAAGGATAGGCAGCTTTGTAGTTGAGAATCCCATGATACTGGGACACGAATGTTCCGGAATTATAGCAGCAGTTGGAGAAAATGTCACCCGTTTTAAAGTGGGGGACAGGGTTGCTGTTGAACCGGGGGTAACCTGCGGCAAATGTGAGTACTGCAAGGCCGGCAGGTATAACCTGTGCCCGGACGTGGTATTCCAGGCTACTCCTCCTTATGACGGGGCGTTTGTTCAGTATTTTACGCACAGACAGGATTTTGTGTACCCGATCCCTGATCATTTAACATTTGAAGAAGCTGCACTAATCGAGCCGTTTTCTGTAGGCCTTCATGCTGCCAACAGGGCTGATATAAAACCCGGCTCGACAGTAGCTATCTTTGGGTTGGGCCCGGTAGGGCTTATGGCTGTTGTTGCAGCAAGGGCTTTCGGAGCCAGCACTGTCATAGCAACCGATCTTGAAGAAATAAGGCTTAATGCCGCTAAAAGCGTTGGAGCATCGTTAGTTTTCAACGCAAGGGAGCATGATGTCGTAAAAGAGATAATGGATTATACCAACGGCCGTGGAGTGGATGTGGCTATCGAAGCAGCAGGGCATCCCGCGACGCTGCAAAATGCGCTGGCTTCTCTGTGCCGCGGAGGAAAGCTGATGATTGTCGGGCTGCCTGCCCAGGATAATATCCCGCTTAATATTCCTGCAATTGCTGATAAGGAATTGGATATATACGGGATATTCAGATATGCCAACACTTATCCGAGGGCTATTGAAATACTGGCCTCGGGAATAGCTGATACAAAGGCTTTGGTTACCGGAAGATATTCCCTGGATGAGGCTGTTCGTGCTCTTGAGGAAGCCCGTACAAACAAGGCAAACAATATAAAGATAATGGTATATCCAAATGAAGAATAACATGGATTCGCTTTTATGGTTTTTTCTGAATTATTAATCCATATACACCTGCAGAGGTAAACCTAAAAAGGTAATACTTATAGCCCCATTTTTTGTATACAAAAATGGGGTTTTTTATTTGAAAAAACGCAGCCATGTCCAAAAGTTTTTACCGCTTTTTGCAGGTAAACAATCACTGTAAATTCCCTGCGTACGGGAGAAACGCTGAGCATTTCAGGTATAATTGGCCGCAGGTCCGGGGCTGTTCCCGGAGTAATCTATAATAGTGCCCGGGGAGGCGGCAGCCGGGTGAAATTTGTTATTAATATTAAAAATTCATGCAAAGCCAGTTGATATAGTGAGATAGCTGTGGTACATTAGAAGCATGTATTGACGGTTGGGCGGAGATTCCCTCCGGTGATATTATCGGATCTGTGGAATATGATGCGTTCAACCGGTATGCTGCCTAACTTAATAAAATAGATGAAAAAGGAGGTTTGCCATGCTATTATATGAAGAACCGGCAAGAAAAATTCCTGTCAGGCAGTTTGATGTTGTTGTTGCGGGAGGAGGCACCGCCGGTGTTGTAGCCGCCATCGCGGCGGCGCGCCAGGGTGCCAGAACAGCATTGATTGAATCCAAGGGTTATACCGGTGGTATAATTACGGAAGGCGGTACTGCGCTTCATAGCTTCTTCAATTTATGGAAGGCTTTTCCGGGAGTGGAAAAGAAGCAGGTTGTACGCGGTATCCCGCAGGAAATAGTTGACCGATTAATCGAACGCGGAGGTACTACGGGACACGTTGAAGCGCTGACCGGGTATGATTATGACAGCGTCTGCACTGCAATTGATACTGAGATCTACAAGCTTGTATCCCTTGAGATGCTGATTGAAGCCGGGGTTGAGGTATTTGTCAACACGCTTTTGGTTGGAGCGGTTATGGACGGGGATACTATCCGTGGAGCGATTGTCGAAAGCCGCAGCGGACGTGAAGTTTTTTATGCGAAATGTTTTGTGGATTGCACCGGATATGGAGATTTAAGCGCCTATGCCGGAGCATCCTTTACCGAGCCGAATGACCATCCTGTTGCAAACAGCATTGGCGTAGGAGGCCTGGATATCGACCGCTTCTATGAGTATTTTAAAGAGCTCGGCGCTTTAGGCGAATCAGCCCGTGGACCGCGAAGCGGACAGGACGGCAAGCTGGTGCGGGTTGGTGCGGATGAAAGCAAGCTGCCGCCGGAGCTGGTGGCAGAGGCGCGAAAAATCGGCCTGGCTTTTATTACAACGACGGTGCATGACGATTACCTGATGTTTATCAAGCTCAATTATAAAATGGACGTCAGCCCGACAAACCGTGACGAAGTGGTTAAGGCGGAACTGGAACTGCGCAAGCGCCAGGAAGCGGCCATTGAGCTGCTGAGGAAGATTCCGGGCTGTGAAAAAGCTTTTATTGCAAGAACCAGTCCGTCGCTTTGTATCCGCCGCGGCCGCTGCATAACATGCGACTATGATATAACCCTGTCGGATGTTTTAAATGGTGTTCATTTTGAGGATGACATAATGAGCTATGGCTTCCATGACTGCGCGCCGCGCCTTCAGATCAAAGACGGCGGAACTTACGGAATCCCATACAAGGCTTTGCGTGTAAGCGGCATTTCCAACCTGCTTGCTGCCGGTATGATTATTACCTCCGACTGGGAAGCGCATATGTCAACACGGAATACCGTTGCATGCATGGGACAGGGTCAGGCCGCCGGGACTGCAGCAGCGCTTTGTGCTTCCAAGAATATTGGAACACGGGAACTCGATTATGCAGAACTCCGGAAAGCACTTATCGAAGCGGATGTATACCTGGAAAACTAGAAGCACATATTATACTGATAATAAAAGGGCTGTTGATTACAACAGCCCTTTAAAACAGCAAAGTTTTCTGCATTGGAAATGCCCAGGCGTTAACCTGGCGGGATTTGCAGGATCCTGCATTTATGAAAACAGATCAAGTACCCGGGGAGATGTATTTCCGGTTAAGGGCCTTTAAGAAAAGGATGCACGGAGAGTAAGGCAGGGACACCGGGGTATAACCGGGGTACATATTACCCTGCTCTGGATGCGTCATGATTGCCCTTATAATAGGTAAATCATGGTTTGTAAAAAAATAACTGAATGGGGAGTTATCCATGAACATTAACAGGTATGAGCTGGTCAAAAGGCATAATCCGGTCCTCAGAGATTTTGATTTCATCTCTCCGTTAACGGTTGGCAATGGGGAATTTGCATTTACCGTGGATGTTACAGGGCTTCAGACCTTTTCCTGTATGTATGAAGATGGTACTCCTCTTTGTACACAGTCCCAGTGGGGGTGGCACTCCTTCCCGAGACCTGAATCAGAGACTATTTCCAGGGACAAGCTGAAGCTGAAGAAATACAATGTACATGGACGGGAAGTGGGATACATCACATCCAGCGACGGACAGGAAGAGCTGTTTCATTGGCTGCGGCAGAACCCTCACAAGCTTAACTTGTGCAATATAGGATTTGATTTTTCCGATTCCGGGCAGAATATGATGGGTCTGATTGACAGGGGAAGTATTCTCCAGGAACTGGATTTGTGGCATGGAAAAATTGTAAGCAGTTTCTCGATCAACGGCTGTCCTGTGAATGTGGAAACATGCTGTCATCCTGAATACGATGCGGTTTCCGTAAGGGCGAAATCAGATATCTTTGAAGCGGGAAAACTAAAGGTACTCTTTCGCTTTCCATATGGATCTCCGGACAAGGCCGCCTCGGATTGGGAGAACGATGACAGGCATGATACCAAAATTATAACAGCTGGCGAAAGATTTATTGATTTGCTTAGAATTATGGATGATGAACGGTATTTTGTAAGAATATCATTCAATGAAAGCGCCAGCTTATCCAGATGCGGAAGAAATGCGTTTTGTCTGGAAGCTTGCGGACGGCTGAATGTAATTGAATTTACATGTATGTTTTCCCCCGTTAAGATCCGGAAAACCGTACTGGATTATGAAATGGTTGAAAGGGCATCTGCTAAACACTGGGAGAGCTTCTGGTCGGAAGGCGGGGCCATAGAACTGGCAGAAAGTGAGGATAGCCGGGCGCTTGAACTGGAGAGGCGTATTGTGCTTTCCCAGTATCTTACCGCCATACAGTGTGCGGGATCCCTGCCCCCCCAGGAAACAGGGCTTACGTGTAACAGCTGGTACGGTAAGTTTCACCTGGAAATGCATTACTGGCATGCAGCCCATTTCCCCCTTTGGAATCGTCCGGAACTCCTGGAGAGAAGCCTCTGGTGGTATATGTCCATCATGGATAAAGCGGAAGAGCTGGCCGGATCCCAGGGTTATGAAGGGGTCAGATGGCCAAAGATGGTGGCATACGACGGATATGACAGCCCTTCGCCAATAGGCCCTCTTCTGATATGGCAGCAGCCCCACCCGATTACATATGCCGAACTATGTTACAGGGCCCGTCCGGATAAGCAGACCCTGGAAAAATACAGTGATATTGTATTCAAAACGGCTGAGTTTATGGCTTCATATACAGTGTATGATGAGAAAAACGATCGATACGTATTGGGACCGGGTTTGATTCCTGCCCAGGAGAACCATAGGCCGGAGGTTACCCTGAACCCAACCTTTGAACTTGAATATTGGAGGTACGGCCTGGAGGTGGCAAACCGCTGGAGAAACAGGCTTGGACTGCCGGATAATCCTGTATGGAATAACATTATATCCAAACTCGCCAGGCTTCCCCGGAAGAATGGTGTTTACCTTGCTCATGAGAACTGTCCGGATACGTTTACCGGGTTTAACTTTGATCATCCTTCCATGCTGTGTGCCCTGGGAATGCTTCCCGGTTCAATGGTGGACAAAAGGGTGATGCTGGCGACGCTGGAGAAGGTGCTGGACAGCTGGATGTTCGAACATATGTGGGGATGGGACTTCCCGGTTATGGCAATGACGGCGGCAAGGCTCGGAAAGCCTGATACGGCAATCGATATTTTGTTAATGGATTCACCAAAAAATACTTATCTTCCAAATGGGCATAACAAGCAGGGAGACAAAAGCGATCTGCCTCTTTATCTTCCGGGGAACGGGGGACTGCTTATTGCTGCTGCCATGATGGCCGCAGGATGGGATGGAATGGACTCAAATCAATCAGTCCCGGGATTTCCCAGGGATGGGAAATGGGAAGTTAAATGGGAAAGAATCAATCCAATGCCGTAAAATCAAACTGCTGTTGACAAGGAGAAATCAGTTTGTAATGATATATATGAAGTACAGGCACGGGTATCCCATGGTTTTTCCGGCGGCATCCGGCAAATTTGACGGGACGAACAGAGTTTTATTAGATAACCTGATATGAAGAATGGTTTCCCATGTACCCCTGTTCGGTACATGAGCCGTCTTTATTAATTGAAAATACGCAGCCGGATATGATATACTTGATATATAATTATAAATATTTTCTGTATTATCGATTATTGATTGATCATTTAAAATAAAAGATAACCCCATGATTGAAATTTAATACGGAGCGGGGAGAATTACACTTTGTATTCCATATACACAACTGTTTCCCTGGATATACTTGTCGAACAGATGCTAATCCTTGAAAACGTATCTACGAATCAGCTTGTTCAATTTATTCACAACATGGAAGGACGGCCCATATTGCTGCAAATTTATCCGCCGGTTTAAGAGAGAAATGCTAATGACGCCGGCGCAGTACCGAAAGGTTAACTGCGGGCAGAGGAGTTAGCATTACCTGCTTAGTGAGCCTGAAAGTTTTATAAAGGAGTCAGCTTGCAGTGTTTCCTGGCTGATTATATATAGTCAGGATAACGCTGTTTATAAATAAATATATAGGAGGTAGGAATATGCAAATCTGTTCAGGAAAGTATACTATGCGTTTTCAAAATGGTGGTATTGAGGTTCTGAAGGACGGCTCCCTGCTTTACTACAATAAGAGGCCTATGTACGCTTTTATAAAAACAGCATATTCAATTACTGAATTTTACGATGCACCATACGACGATATATCTGAAACAGATGGACGGATTACCGCAAAGGGCGTACTAAAGCTCCCCACAGGATCTGAGCTGGCTTTCACCGATACCTACGAACTGATTGATTCCAGCATCAAGGTCTGCCGTACGGTAACCGTTCTGAAAAACACAGACGATTTGGGCTTTGCTTCAAAAATCGCATTTGTTATTGCGGCTTCCGACAATGTACGTGACTATAACTGTTTCGCGCCGGCCAACTGGTATCGTCAGAACGAATTTACCGCTCCCTATGTTATGGGATATGATCTTGACTGTGAATATTTCTGGCGCAACGAGGTCAACTATACCCTCCCGCTGTTTGCTGTGCAAAACAAAGCATCCGGGGAGATGATCATGCTTTCCCGCTGGGCTGCTGATATCACCATGAGGGATCTCAATTTTGTGAGATCTGAACATGTTGTAGACAGGAAATTCACTATAGGCTCCATTGGAATCAGCAAACCTGAAAACAAGACGCTGAATTACCTGTATTACGGCTATCCGCTGCGCAAAGAGATCAGCACGGTCCGCGACGGGCTTACCATTGATTACGTATACCCCGGAACGGATGGCCAGATGCCGAGGTTTAGAAGATATAACGTCGATTACGATACGGGCAGCAAATCCATGACCAGGACATATCATCCTATGGAGGAGGGCTTTACCCACAGCTTTGCAGTTGCTGTAAACTTCGGCCAGTACGATGGGTTTTACCCCATGATGCGCGATGCATGGAGAACCGTATACAAAAGATTGAGAGAACCGTTTTATAATGTGGATCATGAGCTCCAGTACCGCAATTGTATGAAGGCTCTTACCAGGCTTACACGTCAATACGGCAATTCATGGGGACTGCCTTTTTCCTGCCAGTTGCCTCAGTTGGACATTTCCAGCGTTTCATTCCAGTTCGGCTTTGTTGGGCAGCAGCCGGGTATCGGTTACCAGCTCATCCGCTATGGAGACATGGAATATGAACCTGAATCCTATAATAAAGGAATCAACATCATTGATTTCTGGGTAAGAACCGCCATGACTGACATCGGAGCTCCCAATGTATGCTATAACCCGACAATTGAAGGTTTTGAACCCATGCCTTTCTGGACGAGGATGATTGCGGACGGCCTCGAAAACATCCTGGATGCTTATGTATATATGAGGAAAAAAGGTGAGGATCGCCCTGAGTGGCTTGAATTCTGCCGGAAGGCAGCGGATTGGCTTGTCCGGATCCAAAATGAGGACGGCAGCTATTACAGGGCTTACAATACCAGCGATGGTTCCATGCGAATGGATTCAAAGGCTAATACCATAAGCGTTGTAAGATTCCTGATCCAGTTTTACCTGGTTACCGGTGATGAAAAATACAAACAGGCAGCGCTTAAGGCCGGGGAATGGGCTTATAACAATACGTATAAAAACATGGAATACCGTGGTTCCACCTGTGACAATGCTGACATTATGGATAATGAATCCGGCATATATGCAATGTTTGGCTTTTTGGCCCTGTATGACTTAACCGGAGAGGAAAAGTGGCTGGAAGCCCTGATCGGCGCGGCAGATTACACGGAATCCTGGACGTATGTATGGTCTTATCCCATGGTGGTGCCGTGGCCAAACCATCCATTTACTAAAAACTCCTTCAGCGGGCAAAGTCCTGTTACCATAGGCGGTGGCGGAGGAGACATGTACATGGCTGCCTGCTCGTATATCTACTACAGGCTGTATGTAATCACCGGAGATGAGCATTACCTGGATTTTGCCAGGTTTATCCATAACAACACACGTCAGGCCAACGATGTGGACGGCAGTTTTGGATATGCACTGCCGGGTCTATCCCATGAGGGCGGCAGATTTGCTGATCAGGTGTTCGCAAGCAACTACCACTGGCTGCCCTGGGTGACATATATCGAGGTCGATCAGTACTCCCGCTTATATGATACTTTTGGTGCATATGATATTGATGGGGCGCAGAAACTCAGCCCTGAAGAACGGGCTGCCAGAAACCGGATATATGATGCATATGCAAAATTCAAATGATTTTACAATAACGTACGTAGCTCACTATATGCTTTATTTTAAGCGTATATATATAAAAACCAAACATTGAAAGGAGTTTTTATATGAAAGCTATTATTGATGTCCGAAACAGGGGGGCAAAGATAGACAGGCATGTATATGGGCATTTCTCCGAACATCTTGGCCGGTGCATATACGGCGGTTACTGGGTAGGGGAGGATTCCAAGATACCAAACGTCCGTGGAATCCGTTCCGACATTGTGGAAGCGATGAAAGCAATAAAAGTGCCTAACATACGTTGGCCTGGAGGCTGTTTTGCCGATGATTACCATTGGATGGACGGCATAGGCCCTAAGACGGAACGCATACCCATTGTTAATGTGCATTGGGGCGGAGTACTTGAGAACAACCATTTCGGTACCCACGAATTCATGGATCTTTGCGAACAGATTGGCTGTGAAGCATACATATGCGGGAACGTGGGCAGCGGAACGGTACGCGAGATGAGAGACTGGATTGAGTACCTGACCGACGACGGGCAATCGCCAATGGCTCAGCTGAGAAGAAAAAACGGGCGGGATAAAGCATGGAACGTTAAATTTTTTGGTATAGGAAATGAAAACTGGGGCTGCGGCGGTTACATGGAAGCAGAATATTATGCCCATGAATACCGCAGGTATGCAACCTATGTAAGAAACTACAAAGACATGGGCAAAACGGATTGGTGGAAAACACCGCAAATAATCAGGATTGCCGGCGGCGCAAACGCAGAAAATATTGAATGGACGGAAACCTTGATGAGAAAGATACCCGTCAGCCTGATGGGCGGCCTTTCGGTGCATTGTTATGTAGGGCCAGGCGAAGAATCACACGGCACTGTTTTCACTGAGAAGAGCTGGTATGCCACGGCTGTTAATGCATTAAAAAAGGAGAAATGGATTAAACAGCATATCAATATAATGGATTACTACGATCCGGAGAAGAAAGTTATCCTTGCCGTGGACGAGTGGGGAATATGGGTGAACAATGAACCCGGGACGCCTCCCGGTTACCTGTATCAGCAGAATACCATGCGTTCAGCTTTATGCGCGGCATTGATGTTCCACATATTCCATAAATATTCTGACAGAATCCGGCTGGCAAATCTTGCTCAAACCATCAATGTACTGCAGGCTATCATCCTTACAGAGGGTGAAAAAATGATAAAGACTCCCACCTATCATGTGTTCGACTTGTATAAAGGGCATCAGGACGCGGATTTCATCCCGATAACATGGGAAGAGGAACCTGAGAAAATCGAGCAAAGCCTGCCTCACGTCGATATTTCTGCATCAATAAATTCTCAGGGAACAATAAACATCACTTTGGTAAATATCTCTGCAAGTAATAACGCAATAGGCAGTTTGATCTTTGGCAGGGAAACTCCGGTAAAGGCTGCCGGAAGAATACTTCATGGAGAAGTTACAGCTCATAATACTTTTGATAATCCCGATAATGTTGCTCCTGAAGAATTTAAAGGATTTGGAATAAAAGATGGTAAAATAGATTTTGATCTGCCTCCCTGCGCTATAGTATCCATGGAGGTTGAAACTGCATGAGTTTATAGTTTTGATATTTCCTGCCAATTCCAGCATTTCGTATTCAGGAATACTGGAATTGGCAGGATCTCATTGTTTTGCCACAGTTTATACAGAGGTATTAATATGCTGGGAAAAACATCAAAAAGCCAGTATAAAGGGAGGTTATGAAAAAAGAAATACAGAAACGATATACCAGAATTTAAGCCATGGCTGTTTTAGTATCTTTATCTGATGATAAGCTGTGTATATCATAACAAAACAGCACTCAATAAAGCTCAAATATACCCGGAACACAGAAGCCTCAAAATGAGAATATGGCATTTTATTCGAAGATGGAGGGTGTGGGTATATTATGAACCATCGATATGAGTTTATTGAGTTTAAAAATGAAATTCCAATAAAATCTTTTATTGTTGGTATTAAGGAATATGCTCCCCATTTGCATGATGAAGTAGAAATTGTTTTTGTTATCAGCGGCAGTGTAAGTATAACAGTTTCAAACGAAAATTTTAAACTCAATACTAACGATTTTATCATTATCAATTCAAAGGAGATCCATTGTTTTCACAAGGCTTATAATAATAACATAGTCTTGATTATTCAGATCGATTCCAACATACCTGTTATGTCTCATACCAATATAGGTAAAGTAAGATTCCAATGCAATTCTGTTAATTTCAAAAAAGAAGATGAGTTAAAAGCAATAGACGAAATCCGTAATAATCTGGCCAGCATAATTTTTGAGATTTGCACTAAAAAAAAGCATTATGAATTATCTTTGTTCTCCATGCTTCTTAGAATATTTACTATTATTTTCAGAAAGTTTCCATACCATGTAATTGATGATAAAGCATTAAAATTCGGTAACGAAAATCTTAACAGGATCAGCACGGTATTTCAGTATGTTGACAAAAATTATATGTATGATATTTCATACCGTGATGCTGCTTCTCTGCTGCACATAAATGAATACTATTTTTCACATTTATTTAAGAAGTATGTAGGAATGTCTTTTGGCAAATATCTAACAAAAATCCGTGTTGAAAAAGCAAAAAATTTACTAATGTCTTCTGAAAAACCGATAACGGAAATTGCTTCAGAATGCGGATTTGCTAATGTTAAAATGCTGTCCCGTGCGTTCAGAAGCATAGAGGGATGCTCTCCATCTCAATATAGGTACAGCAATATTAGGGAACAACACAGCAATTTTGGCAATGATAAATTAAGTATGGAATCGTATAATATTAATATCGACAAAGATTTGGAAGATCAACCATATACACAAGTATATACGGGTTCAATTTTAAATAAATTGTCATATCATCCTCAGGCTGAATATGCAACAGAAAGTTGTGAAATTGGAGAAAAGGCCATGAGCATATCATTTAATATAAACCAACATGGTGAAAGCTACAAACCTTACTGGAAAAAATTAATATGTGCCGGAAGAGCAGCAGAAGGACTTAGGGATGAGTGGAGGGATCAGATAAGGGAAGTACAAAGGGAATTGGGTTTTGAGTATATACGTTTTCATGGTATTTTTCATGATGATATGATGATTTACCGTGAGCAAGACGGGATTGAGACTTATAACTGGCAGTATTTTGACTCATTGTTCGATTTCATGCAGGAAGTCAATCTCAGGCCTGTTTTGGAACTTAGCTTTATGCCCTACAGCCTGAAATCAGGTGATAAAACTGTTTTCTGGTGGAAGGGCAATATTACCCCGCCAATTGATTTTGCAAAGTGGTCCAATCTTGTGAAAGAGCTTATTCTTCATTGCATAAACAAGTATGGCAAAAAAGAAGTATTAAAATGGTATTTCGAAGTATGGAATGAACCAAACCATGAGGTGTTTTGGAATGGCAGCCAGGAAGAGTATTTTATGCTGTATCAGCATTCAGTAAATGCAATAAAAAGCGTTGATGCAGGATTAAAAGTTGGCGGGCCGGCTATTACCCTGGATTATGCCCGGGAAGCCCAATGGTTGAAGGACTTTTTAGCTTTTTGTGAAGAAAACAGGCTTCCTGTTGATTTTGTTTCGTGCCACCCATATCCAACCGATTTTGTAGCAGATAAGAATAATAACACATATTTGATATATAGAGACGAAAACAGGACATTTAAAGATCTATGCCTGATAAGAGATGTTATCGAAAAGACAAGGTATCAAAATGCTGAGATTATTATAACTGAATGGAATTCATCCTTTATTGCCAGGGATATTGCACATGATACTGTCTATAAAGCGCCCTTTGTTATTCAAAACAATTTAATGTGTCTTGGCCTTGTTGATGGATTAGGTTATTGGACCTTTACCGATATTTTTGAAGAACTCCCAATCGATAACAAGGCATTTCATGGAGGATTTGGCCTTATAAATATTCAGGGTCTTAAAAAGCCGGCTTATTACGGTTATTGGTTTTTGTCAAAACTTGGCACAGAAAAGATTATCAGCGGTGATTGTTATTTTGTTGCACGAAAAGATGATAGTATACAGGTTTTAATATGGAATTATTGCCACTATAACGAGGCTTTTGCCAAAGTTGATCCGGCAAAATTTGATCAGTTCAGTCAGTACGACATGTTCAATGAAAAGATGCTGTATATAGATCTGGAGGTTACCGGGCTTAATGGAAAATATCGGGTAATAGAATATGTATTGGACCGTGATAACGGTTCGGTATACGATGCATGGGTCAGTATGGGTGCGCCTAACACCCTGTCAAATGAAGAGATAAGCATTTTAAAAAGGAAGATGGGACCTGTAGGTAGTTTTTATACTGTTGAAAACACGGAAATATACAAAAAAAGCCTTGCGATAAAACCTCATGGTGTGTACTTAATTGAATTTCATAGGATATATGAATAATCCTATAATTGATTAATTGATGTGCTTGTTCATACGAAGCGGAATCCGGATATTTTAAATAAAACCCTAATAATTTGAAAATTTAGGGTTTTATTAAAAAAACATAAAAAGGAGGTTAAAAAATGTCTTTGACCAGGATAGTTGCGTGGATAATTAGTGTGTTACTGTTGATTTCTTTGGTTGCATGTGCCGCAGAAAAACCTGACAGTACTGATGGTGACGAAGTGCAAACTAATGGAGAAGAAGAGGATAAAGATGATGAACCTGCCGAAGAACCGGATGAAGAAGAACCGGATGAAGAAGAGCCCGATGAGGAAGAATCGTATGCAACACCTGAAATGGATTTTGACTTAGGAGGACGCACCATAAAGGTTACGGCGTGGTGGGATATGTCAATAACAGGCGAAGATCCTGCCAGTGTAGCCAGGAGGGAGAACTTAGAAGCCTTAATGGAAAAACACAATTTTAATATTGAATATGAAGCAATTGATTATGGTGAATATCATGACAGGCTGATTACTTCGTTAATGGCCGGTCAACCAATTGGCGATATTGTCAGAATAGGTAAATCATTTATGATTCCTTCCCTGACAAAACAGGATTTATTCTGGCCGATTGAGGAAGAATGGGTAAAGAATGATAAAGTATTTACCCAAAAATTCACAACACAGTTTTTCCAATATAAAGGCAAAGGGTATGCCTTTACCGATGCCGCAGACATGTCAACCGGTATTTTCTATAACAAAACCCTGATGAAGAGACTGGGTATAAAACCACTTCAGGAATACGTAGATGAAGATAACTGGACATGGGATACATTTATTGAAGTGGCAAAATCAGCAAATCAGGACACAACAGGCGACGGTAAAATAGACACATGGGGCCTTGCCACCGGTAATTTCCTGGAACAAGCATTGGCAGCTAATGAAACAGACCTGGTGATTGAAGACAAGCAAAATCTCGATGACCCCAAGGTTGTTGAAGCATTGAATTTTATTTCAAAACTAAATACAGAGAATATTCCCAGACCCACCGAAGGCGGTGACTGGACCGAACCGCGAAGTTTCTTTGTGCAAGGCAATACGCTGATGTATGCGGGCGCTGATTACGAGACTTCCGGACTCAAGAATGATATGCCGGATTATGAGCTTGGATTTTTGCCGTTCCCCAAAGGCCCAAGCGCAAGTGCTTATCATGCATGCGAGCCGTTGGTGCAGGCAATAGCAATTCCTAAAACAGTAGATGTTCCCCGGGAGCTGGTATATATTTGGGAAAAGATTAATGATATCCCCGATGAGCTGCGTGATGATTTTCCCAATCAAAGCTGGTATGAAAGCCTTTTTGAAGACGAAGGTGACATCAATAATCTTAGAATGGCTGCAGCAGGCATGAGGATTACCGATCGTGCTTCTTATCCGTCCATGCCATATGATGATTTCCTCGCTGAGATCATTGATGGAGAATCGGTTTCTACAGTTATTGAAAAGTATAAAGCATCATTCCAGGCTGCAATTGATGAAGTATGGAAGGATTAAATTTGCCAGTGCATAAGAGTAAAAAGTGACTGCAGGAAGGATTGGTTTTTGTAGAAGTATTTCTATAAAAACCAATCCTTAATTAGATCAATAGCAGTAATTAAATGTATCGTTTATGTGTAAGGTGAGGTGAGGAAATTAGATGAAAGATAACAGAAACAGCCCTCATATTGCAATAATGACTGCAGCTGTAATTACCTTGGTAAGTTTTTTCTTTTCCTTAGGTTTATTTCCTGTAAATGCCAATATAGCAAAAGCCGATTCCGATGATTTACTGTCAGATCTGATAAATATAATTTCGGAATACTCTGAAGATGATACTTATGCTCAATATTATGAAAAATACTCAGGTGGGGATAGGCCGGACTTAACTGTCAGAATAGAAGGAGAGGATTATACAGAAGCAAATGGTGGTAGTTTTGAGATTGTAAATAATTATATGGGACTGGAAGGGTCGGCTGTTTTGACTCCCGAATCCGGTATTATAAGCTGGAGTGCCAAAATAGAAAAACCGGGTTTATATAACATACGAGTCCATTATTTTCCTGTTGACGGAAAGAGTGCTGCTATTGAAAGATCGTTATTGATTAATAATGAAATACCTTTTAAAGAAGCAGAATTGATAATGTTTGATCGGATATGGGATAACCGTGACAATGAGATCAAGAGAGATGACAGGAATAACGAACTGCGGCCGGTTCAGATTGAAAAGCCAAAGTGGATTCTGGAGCCCATGGGGGACAGAACAGGGTATCATACCGATCCGTATCTGTTTTACTTTGATAAAGGCGAACATATTATTTCGCTGGCTGCTGTGAGAGAACCAATGGCTGTTGATTATATTGAACTATACCGGGAAGAAGAAGTAAAAACATATGAGGAGATAAAAAAAGAATATGAAGAGAATGGATTAAAACCAACAAAACACCATCTTATAAAAGTCCAGGCTGAGGATGCGGTGAGAAAGTCGTCGCCAACATTGTATCCGATTTCGGACCGGTCAAGCCCTTTGATGGAGCCTTACCATGTATCAAAAATCAGGATGAATGCAATTGGAGGCTATAATTGGCGAGTACCCGGCCAGTGGATAGAATGGGAGATCGAAGTCCCGGAAACCGGCCTGTACCAGATCGCTTTTAAAAGAAAACAGGATTTTCTTCGTGGAATATATACAACGCGCAGCCTTACTATAGATGGGAAACACCCCTTTGAAGAGATGAAATGTATAAGGTTTAATTTCAACCGTGGTTGGCAGACCGATATACTGGGAGATGAAGAACCATATTTATTTTATCTTACCGAAGGAACTCATCAAATACGTTTATCGGTTACCCTGGGAGATATTGCACCTCTTATTAAAATAATAGAGAACAGTGTATTGAAACTAAATGAAACATACAGAAAGGTAGTAATGATTACCTCGACCAGCCCGGATCCTTACCGTGATTATCAACTTGAGCGGAGAATACCCAATTTATTGAATACATTGGACGAACAGGCCCGGATTATTGAGAAAGTTGCTGATTACCTGGTGCAGCTGACCGGTGAAAAAAGCGATATGATAGCTCCGTTGTATAATTTATCTTCGCAGTTAAAAGATATAGTCAAAAGGCCTGAAACGTTACCGCGAAGGCTGGATACATTCAGAACAAATGTAGGGGCATTGGGAACATGGATTCTTACAGTGAAAGAGCAGCCATTAGCTCTGGATTATTTGGCTGTCTTTTCTCCCGGACAGACACTTCCAAGAGCCGGGGCTAATATTTGGGAAACCTTAAAACATGAGATAGGTTCATTTTTTTCTTCATATACCGAGGATTATTCAATAGTAGGAAATATAGCGGATGCAGATAAATCGGTCTCGGTATGGGTAACTACAGGCCGCGATCAGGCGCAAACGATTAAAGCCATGATTGATGATGAATTTACTCCTAAAAGCAATATCTCTGTGAAACTGAAGTTGGTGCCGGGTAATATCCTGTTACCGGCAACCCTGGCGGGTGAAGGGCCGGATATAGCTATGCAGGTAGGTGAAGATATACCGGTTAACTATGGAATGCGGAATGCTGTTGAGGATTTAACCCAATTCCCTGATTTTGAAGAAGTTGCAGGCAGATTTCATGAAAGCGCTTTACTTCCTTACAGATACGAAAAAGGCGTATTTGCACTGCCGGAACAGCAAATTTTTCCCGTAATGTTTTATAGAAAAGATATACTTGAGGAATTGGATTTGGAGCCGCCAAAAACCTGGGATGAAGTCTATTATGTGATTTCAGTCCTCAAAAAACACAATCTGGATTTCTATCTTCCCATTGAAAGTATTGCTGAGTTCAGGATTAACTTTGCAAACCTGGTGCCCAATGCCGCTTATGCCATGCTGCTGTATCAAAATGGAGGAGAATTCTATCAGGAAAACGGCATAAAAAGCGGACTTGATTCAGAAATAGCAATTGAAGTGTTTAGAAAATGGACGCGTTTCTATACCAATTATAAATTGCCAATACAGGCCGACTTTGTTAACCGGTTCAGGACGGGTGAAATGCCTATAGGGATAGCGAATTATAATGTATATAACACATTGGTAGTTTTCGCCCCTGAAATAAAAGGATTGTGGGACTTTACAGTTGTACCGGGCACTTTACAGGCGGACGGCAGCCTGAGACATAATGTGGCCAGCTCTACCTTTGCGATAATAATGCTGAAAAATGCAGAAGACAAACAATCGGCATGGGAGTTCATGAAGTGGTGGACCAATAAGGAGACGCAGGTATGGTTTGGCCGGGAGATGGAAGCATTGATGGGAGAGGCAGCACGTTATCCTACGGCAAATATTGCTGCACTTGAAGAATTACCCTGGCCCGTTGATGATTATAACAATCTTATGGAGCAATGGAAATGGGTAGAGGGCATTCCACAAGTTCCGGGTGGTTATTTTACCGGGAGGCATTTGGATAATGCATTCAGAAAAGTTGTAAACAGTGGTGAAAATTATAGGGAAGCATTGCTGGATTACGTGATCTATATAAATGATGAGATAAAAACCAAAAGGCAAGAATTCAATCTACCGTATTAGAGGGAGGAGTGGCAGCCGTTGCAAACGAAAAGAATCGAAAACAGAACTGCTCTTTCACCTTTAAATGAAAGAGTGTTTAAATGGACTTCATTATGGAATGAGATAAACAGAAATAAGCATTATTATATATTGATGGCTCCTTTTATGCTTGTTTTCTTTTTATTTACGGTAATACCTGTAGCAGCTTCAATGGGTATAAGTTTTACTTATTTTAATGTTTTGGAACCTCCACGATTTATAGGATGGCAAAACTATTCCCGTTTGTTTCTAAATGATGACATTTTTATGATAGCACTCAGAAATACTTTCCTTTTTGCTATTATTACAGGGCCTGTCAGTTATATTGCTTGTTTCATGTTTGCATGGATCATAAATGAACTGCCGCCAAAAATACGTGCTTTTATGACACTGGTATTCTATGCTCCTTCAATATCAGGAAATGTATTCTTTATATGGCAGGTTATCTTTTCCGGCGACAGATATGGGCTTTTGAACAGCTTGCTTATCAGATTAAGAATTATACTCGAACCCATACAATGGCTTAAAGATGAACAGTATATTTTAGCTGTAATAATTATTGTTCAATTGTGGATGAGCCTTGGAACAAGCTTCCTGGCTTTTATAGCAGGATTGCAGACCCTTGATCGATCCCTGATAGAAGCCGGAGCCGTAGACGGAATAAAAAACAGGTGGCAGGAGTTATGGTATATAGTTTTACCTTCAATGCGGCCCCAATTATTGTTTGGAGCAGTAATGCAGATCACAGCTTCTTTGGCAGTTGCTGATGTCTCAATTGCATTGGCAGGATTTCCAAGTGTGAATTATGCCGGGCATACAATAGTCACCCATCTTATGGATTTTGGGACAATACGCTTTGAAATGGGATATGCGTCTGCGATAGCAACTGTGCTTTTTGCCATTATGATGGGGACTAATCTTGTGACACAAAAATTATTGAGGAAGATTGGTGGGTGAAACAAGTGACGGAAAAGAAATTAAACCGTTCGTTTGCTGTGACGTTTTTATTATTTATTCTCCTTGGATTGTTTGGCGCTTTTATGGCTTTGCCGCTGATATACACAATAAATCATGCATTTAAGCCTTTAGATGAAATATTTTTGTTTCCGCCAAGGTTTTTTGTACGCAATCCCACTATGAATAATTTTTATGACCTGGTAAATTTAATGGCCAATTCATGGGTGCCATTCAGCAGATATATATCCAATACGGTTATCATAGCAGTTATAGGAACGGTGGGGCATGTGCTGTTTGCCTCCGCGGCGGCCTATCCGTTGGCAAAGTATAAATTTCCCGGTTCAAAAGCTATATTTAATATTGTTGTGTTATCATTAATGTTTTCACCTCATGTTACTGCTATTCCTAACTATATGATCATGTCCCGGGTGGGATGGATAGATAATCATGCTTCATTAATTATCCCATCATGGGCTTATCCCTTGGGACTTTTTTTGATGAAACAGTTTATGGAACAGATTCCTTCGGCTTTACTGGAGGCAGCCAAAATCGATGGAGCAAGCGAATACCGTATTTATTGGCAAATAGTAATGCCTAACGTTAAACCCGCTTGGCTGACACTTATAATTTTAAGATTTCCTGCGCTGTGGGGTTCGGATGGCGGAAGTTTTATATACAGTGAGAATTTAAAAACTTTAAATTATGCCTTAGGGCAAATAATACAAGGTGGTATAGCAAGGGCAGGAGTAGGTGCGGCAGTTGGATTGATTCTTATGATAGTTCCAATTACTCTGTTTGTGATTTCACAAAGCAGTGTTATTCAGACTATGGCAACTTCCGGAATAAAAGACTAGAAGGGAGCACTGAGGTATGATTGAGAGTCTGGTCAGGCGTTTTAAATTCAAATTATGTATCGTATTGATAATACTGTTGCCCTGTATATTTGCAGGATATGGAAATATTGTGTATGCTGTTGATTATGCACCAAGCTATAACTATTCTTACTGGAATGACGCAGTTGCAGCACCGGCTGCCTATAAAGCGGCTGCCATAATGGATGGAAAACAAATAGGCGTTGGGGGCTTGACAGAGCCAAATGATATTTTTGTTTCGAATAACAATCAAGTATACATTCTCGATTCAGGGAATAATCGTGTTATAGTAACCGACTCCAGTTTCAAACTGATTGACATATTTGATTCTTTCAGCAACAATGGTGAAACGGACAAATTTTCGAAACCACAAGGTATTTTTGTAACCGGGGAAGGACATGTATATATTGCAGATACCGAGAACCAAAGGATTGTGCATTTGGATCAGAATAATGAACTGGTTAAGATTATTGATTCTCCGGAGTCAGATTTGCTATCAGAAAATTTTGAATTTAAGCCTGCAAAATTAGTAGTAGATAACGCAGAAAGAATATATGCTATGGCCCTTGGCGTGTTTGATGGATTTATGGAGTTCAGCGCAGACGGAATATTTACCACTTTTATAGGAGCTAACAAGGTAAAGGTAGATCCAATAGAATATATATGGAAAATTTTATCAACAAGGGAACAGCGTGCCAGATTGGTTCAGTTTATACCAACAGAGTTCAGTAACCTTGACATCGACGAGGATGGTTTTATATACGCTGTAAGCATGGAACAAACCAATGAAGACGTGAAAAAATTAAACGCTCAGGGTATTGATATTTTAAGAAGAGACGGATATATACCGCCCAGAGGCGATATCCGTTATAATTACGAGGAAGGGCCATCAAGGTTAATTGATATTATTGTTGCAGACAGTGAGATTTATTCAGTCCTTGATGCAAAAAGAGGGCGTATTTTTACCTATAACGGAGATGGCTATTTGTTATATGTGTTTGGCGGATTGGGAAACAGGCTGGGAGAGTTCCATACCCCGATTGCCATCGAACGTATAGGAGATAATTTCCTGGTCCTTGATAAAATGCTTGGTGAAATTACTGTATTTGAGCCTACTGAATACGGTCTGATATTGAATGAGGCTATAAGAAGTTATTATCACGGGGATGAAGAAAAGGCTACTGAATTGTTTAACAGAGTTGTTAACATGAATGCGAATTTTGAATATGCATATGGAGGGATAGGCAAAGCCTTTCTCAGATCAGGCAATTATGAAATGGCTGTAAAGTATTTTAAAGAAAGTATTGACAGAAAGAATTACTCAAAAGCCTTTATACTGTTTCGCAGAGAAAACATGAGAGAAATTTTTCCGGTATTAATGACAGTTATATGTTTATTAGCCGTGTGTTTCCCGTTAATAAGAAAATTTCTTATAAGCAGAATCAGGAGGATTACATTTTTCAAAAAAGATGTTATTAAATACCCCTTGAGGCTTATATTGCATCCATTTGATGAGTATTGGGAGCTGAAATATCGAAGGGAAAAGAAAACCAATCTTATAATATCATTTGTTATTCTGGCTTTGTTATCGCTTACCAGAATGCTGCAGGAACAGTATAATGGTTTTTTGGTGAATTATAACAACCCGAAAGAGTTTAACAGCCTTTTGCAAATTGTATATGTTGTTTTGCCCGTATTATTCTGGTCAGTAGCCAATTGGTCATTAACTACATTGATAGACGGCGAAGGTAAATTTTCAGAGATATTCACTTCTACATGTTTTGCCCTGACTCCTTTAATTCTGATTGGCATTCCATGGATTTTGCTGAGTAATTTTATTTCTGCGGAGGAAGCTTCTTTTTACTATTTTATGCAAAGTTTTGCTGTTTTATGGTGTTTGTACTTACTTTTCGTTGGCAATATGACAGTGCATCAGTTTACGCCGTCCAAAACAGTTGGCAGCATGATTTTAACGGTTGGAGCTATTGGCTTTATGGCATTCTTGTGCCTCTTGTTCTTTAATTTGATACAGCAGCTTCTGGCATTTGGATTTACAATCTTCAGGGAGATTCAACTGCGATTCTGAAGGAGGACTGTAGGATGAAAACATTGAAATTAATATTTTTCTGCATATTATGCTTGTTGATATGTGTTACAGGCTGTTCAAATAAAATGGTATCGACTGATGAAATTAAAGATATACAGCTCCAACAGGGTGATACTGTAAAGGCTGTCTTTACCAATTCTCTCCTTCCGGGAATGAAAGGGATAGCAGAAAATGATAATTTGCAGCTATATATTAATGATGAAACTGCAGAAATTGCGGTACTTGACAAAAGAAACGGGAGTATCTGGCGAAGCAATCCAGCGGATCGGGATTCAGATCCCATAGCCTCCGGAGAAAAAAAAGATTTATTATCTGCACAGTTAATTCTGGCTTTTAACAATGAATTTGGACAGTTGAACCATACCAATTCATATAACGACAGCGTTGCCCGTAATCAAATAGCTTTTAAACTGCTTCCTGATGGTATTAAGGTATATTACCAGTTTGGTACCATGGAAAAGACTTTGGAAGATTTGCCTAAATATATCAGCAAAGAACGGTTTGAGGAAAAAATCTTAAGCAAGATAGACGACAGGACATTGCAGCGGGCATTAAGATTTGCCTATAGAGAAGACAAGAATGATGGTGTTTATGTAAGGAATGATGGTTTGTCCGGCGCCCTTCTTAACCGTACTCTGAATGCTTTTGAAATTGCGGGATATACTGATGAAGACTTAGCATATGATCTTGCAGAACATGGCCTGGCTCAAACAAAACCCGAACCCCGTCTGTTTCTTGTTTCAATTGAATATATATTAGACCACGACAGTCTTGTTGTAAAAATACCGGTGAATGATATTAAATATACTAAAGAATATCCAATTTATGAAATAAGTGTGCTTAGCTTGTTTGGGGCAGGAGAACCTGATGAGGAGGGTGCACTTTTTGTCCCCGATGGTTCTGGTGCCCTGATATATTTCAATAATGAAAAAGCTAAATATCCCCCTTATAGGCAAGATGTTTACGGAAGAGATTTGACAGTGGCCGATGCGAAGGTTTTGGCAAAAGGAGAAAAGGCGCGAATGCCGGTTTTCGGGATAATCAAGGAGAGCAGTAACAGCGCATTGTTTGGCATAATAGAGGAAGGCGCTTCCGTTGCCGCAATTAATGCTGATGTGAACGGGAGGGAAAACAGCTATAACTATGTTTATCCCAGCTTCTATGTAGTAAATAAGGACGATGTAACTTTGCAGTCAGAAGATAAGAAACGCGAGTTTCCACGTTACCAGCAAAAACCCATGAAAGAGGATTATGTAGTCCGCTATACCTTCCTAAATGGCGAAGATGCTTCATGTGAAGGAATGGCCAGGTTTTATCGGCAGTACCTTATACAAAATAATATGCTTTCTGAAGGCTCAAGGGCCAAAAATGATAATACACCTTTTTATTTGGAATTGATCGGCAGCATATCTACACGGAAACATTTCATCGGAGTACCTTACAGGGCATTGGAACCTATGACTACATTTGAACAGGCTAAACTGATTATATCTGAAATGAAGCAAAAAGGCATTGACAATATAAAGCTTAAATACAGCGGATGGTTTAACAAAGGTTTGTATCATAAAGTCCCAAATTCAATTTCAGTTGATGGTGCTGTAGGAGGGGAAAAAGGGCTGAGGGATTTTCTCAGTTATTTAGAGAAAGAAAAAATTACTATCTATCCGGATACAGCGCTGTTGAGAGTTTATAATACTTCAGGATTGAGTTTCAATATAATTACAGGGGCAGCCAGAAGACTGACTGAAGTTCCTGCGGCTGTTTACCCATATGACTATGCTCTCGATCAACGCGATACATCCCGTTTGCCTTCATATGTGTTATCTCCAAGGCATGTGGAACGGTATGTTTCAAATATGCTGAAAAGCTTAACCGGTTTTGGGATAAATGCTGTTTCCTTAAGAGATCTTGCCGATGAACTCAATAGTGATTATAGGAAAAACAGGCAAATCGATCGAACGGAGTCAGAAAAAATTTCTATCAGCGCTTTGGTAAACATTTATCAAAGTGGAATTGATATAATGGCTAAAGGTGGAAATTCATATTCCTGGCCGTATATTACCGATATAACACATATTCCGTTGGGGAAAAGCAGCTTCAAAATAGAAGACGAGGATATTCCTTTCTACCAGATGGTTGTCAGGGGATTTATTGAATACACCGGAGCGCCGTATAATCTGTCGGTCTACACAAATTATCGCCAGTACATATTAAAATGCCTGGAATATGGCTCTAACGTACACTTCACATGGAGTTTTGAGACAACCGAAAAGGTAAAAGATACAGATTTCGATTATTTGTATTCCACATATTACAAAGAGTGGATTGAACCGGCCAGACAGATCTATCATGAAGTAAATGATGTTTTAAAGCAAGTAAGCAATCAAGGAATAATTTCCCATCAGAAGTTAGAAGAAGGAGTATATAAAACAGTATATGAAAATGGATTATATGTTATTGTCAATTATAATGGAACGCCGGTTTCAGTTGACGGTCTAAATGTAGGATCACAAGATTTTATTGTGGGTGGTGACAATAATGATAAGTAATCTGGGGTTAAGACTTAAAAGCCATTTCAGGACAAGAAAGAAATACAAATCATATGAGCAGCAAAAAGCAATATGGGGCTTCATCTACGTCTTACCATGGCTGATAGGTTTTGTATCGTTTTTTGTGATTCCTCTGATTAATTCATTTTATTTCAGCTTAAGTAAAGTAGAGATGAAGGAAGGAGAAGTACGGGTCATATTCCAGGGGCTGCAGAATTATATCGAAGCTTTTACAATTCATACTAGTTTTAACCGCACATTGGTAGAGTCGGTATTGAATATGGCTGCGAACGTACCATTAATTATTGTATTTAGCCTGTTTGTTGCGGTTATTCTCAACCAGGAGTTCAGGGGCAGGGCGTTTACCAGGGCTGTGTTCTTCCTTCCGGTTATTCTGGCTTCGGGACTCATTGCAAGCCTTGAAAGTTCAAGCCTGATTGAAGCAGTCCAGGCTGAAAGGGTTGGTTCCAGGTTCATTAATATATTAAGCAGCTTTGAACTGGAGAGAATGATGCTCCAAATGGGGGTTGATGAAGTCATTGTCCAATACCTGACCGGAGCGGTAGATCGAATATACGAGATAATCAGCCAGTCAGGTGTGCAAATTCTGATTTTTCTCGCCGGTATCCAATCAATATCACCACAATTGTATGAAGTGGCAGTTATAGAAGGGTCTTCAGGCTATGAGACATTCTGGAAGATTACTTTCCCAATGGTTAGCCCGCTCATACTTGTTAATGTTATTTATACTATTATCGATTATTTTGCCAGTAATGCGATGACGGATTTAATCCGGGAGACAGCCTTCAACACTTTTAATTTTGGCTTAAGTTCAGCCATGGCCTGGGTTTACTTTATAATTATCAGCATAATACTGGTTGTATGTACCTATTTCATCACAAAAGGGGTATTTTACCAGGAATAATATATTAATCTTTTCTATAAAGGAGGTAGCTGCATTGGCAAAGGAAAAGAAACAGTTCTCATTAAAAAAGGGGAAGAAATGGTTGTGGCCTGTTGTACGTGCAGTATTGCTGATTGGATTGTCATTTATTATACTGTATCCGGTTTTTAAGAAGATATCTATGGCTGTAAGGGCCAAATCGGATCTGTATTCGCCGATTGTTGTGTGGATTCCCCAGAATTTCAGCTTGGAGAATTTCAGATACGCAATTGAAATGATGGACTACTGGCGCACCCTTTTGAACACTACTGTTCTGTGTTTATTGACAACATCATTAACTCTGATTTCCTGCGCATTGGCCGGATACGGCTTTGCCAGGCTGAGATTCAAGGGAAGCAACCTGCTTTTTGCCGGTGTGATATTTACCATACTGGTTCCGCCTACAACCGTTTTTGTTCCGCTTTATTTCAACTTAAGGGAATTCACATTAATGGGGTTAATTCCTTTGATAACCGGGAAAGCAGTAAACCTGATGGATAGTTATTGGCCCTTTGTTCTGACATCTATTACTGCCAATTCTTTCAAATCCGGACTGTTTATATTTATATTCAGGCAGTTTTTCAGAGGCATTCCGCGTGAGCTGGAAGAGGCTGCCTATGTGGATGGGGCAAGCATTACCAAAACATTTACCAGCATAATGATACCAAATGCTGTCCCTGCCATTGTAACTGTCAGCCTGTTTTCATTTGTTTGGCAGTGGAACGATAGTTTTTATACTACCATGTATTTAACATCAGCAAAAGTTATTGCTACACAGCTGGCATCTCTGCCTTATAATTTAACAATAAGGTTAACTCAAATGCTGGGCGGGAGCGCCAAGGCAGATCCGTTCTATTTAAGCATGGTACAGGATACGGGTATTTTACTTGCAATGCTGCCTTTAATTGTATTATATTTATTCACACAGCGGTATTTTGTAGAAAGCATAGAAAGAACGGGTATTGTTGGCTAAAGTTTGAAAAAGGTGGGGTTGTTCCAATGAACACAAAGTCAAAAAAATGGATGATTATTTTGATAGGAGGTAGTATTCTGATGATATCTTTATTGATGATTTTAGAAAACCGGGGTGAAATTTTCAGCAGCAACAAAAATACAGTATATGATAACACAGAGGATATAAATAGTGAATTGGATATGGAAGAAAACACGGTGGAGGAGAAGAATGAACCGGAAGATGAATCCACTAATAAAGGCGATATAATTGAAGATGCCGGCAAAGATTTCTCACCTGGTAAACCTGTAGAACCTTCAATTGAAGAAGATATTCCTTCCCTGGCAGAGGTTTTCAGCGATTATTTTTCTATTGGGGCGGCAATTGAACCAGGACACACTACCGGTTTGATTGCCGAACTCTATAAGAAACACGTAAATATGCTGGTAGCAGAAAACAGTATGAAACCGGAAGCGATTCAGCCAACCGAAGGCAATTTTACATGGGGAGCGGCTGACAGGCTTGTCCAGTTTGCAAAGGAAAATGGAATGGAACTCCGGTTCCACACTCTGGTTTGGCATAATCAGACACCGGATTGGTTTTTCCGGGATAATGAAGGGAAACCAATGATTGAAGAGACGGATCCCAAAAAAAGGGAAGAAAATAAAAAACTTCTTCTTAAACGGCTTGAAGAACATATACGTGCCGTTGTCTCCCGCTATAAAGATGACATTAAATCGTGGGATGTAGTGAATGAAGTGATCGAGCCGAGTGACCCAGACGGCATGCGAAACAGCCCCTGGTACCAGATTACGGGAACCGAGTTTATTGAAACAGCTTTCCGGACAGCGCGCGAAGCGGGGGGAAATGATATTAAACTGTATATAAATGACTATGGGACTGATGCTCCGGCTAAGCGTGATTACCTGTATAATTTAGTGAAGGAAATGCTTGAAAAAGGCGTGCCTATTGACGGTGTAGGCCATCAGACACATATCGACATTTTTTCACCCCCTGTTTCACGGATAATTGAGTCAATGAAAAAGTTTGCCGGTTTGGGGCTTGATAACATAGTTACTGAATTGGATATGAGTATTTATGCATGGAATAACCGCAGTGATTATGGAAATAACATACCGGAACATATATTTGATACACAGGCCAGGCGTTATCAGGAATTATTTGAGGCTTTTAAGGAGAACAAAGATATAATAAGCGCAGTGGTATTCTGGGGTATCACAGATAAATATTCCTGGTTAAATGGTTTTCCTGTAAGGCGGACAAATGCCCCCTTATTATTTGACAGGAATTACCACGCAAAGCCATCATTTTGGGCGGTAATCGGGTCTTCTGAACCGAAACAGTAATTTAAATAAAATCTTGTTTGAATATCTTTAGTGAATTGCGGCCGGTTTGTGTATATTACAGGGGGGTGTCAGAATCTTTTTGTAATTAGTACAGAGGAGGAAAATAAATGCGCAATCCTATGCATAGAAATGTCCTGGTTGTAATATGCGTAATAACCGTTGTTATAGCTGTATCAGCCGGCGTTTTAATCTATAGATCAAAATCAAAACAAACAGCACAGGATACCGGTTTAAAAGGAGAGTTGACTGAAAAAGAAGTTCAAACTGCCTCCAATCCAATAATTTGGGCTGATTTTCCTGATCCGGATGTGATTCGTGTCGGCGATGAGTTTTATATGGTAACTACAACAATGCACATGATGCCGGGTGTGCCTGTTATGAGATCAACTGATTTGGTCAACTGGGAAATTGTCAGTTATGTATATGATCGTTTGGAAGAGAATGACGCTCATAATCTGAGAAACGGCATGAACATATATGGTAATGGCGCATGGGCGCCTTGTATAAGATACTATGATGGAACCTTTTTTGTTTTATTTGCATCATTGGATACGGGAAAAACATATCTTTTCAGTGCAAAGGATCCGGCAGGCCCCTGGCAGAGGACTGAGTTCAATCAGTATTTGCATGATCCTTCATTACTGTTTGATGATGGCAGAGCCTACATAATATATGGGCGAACTGATATTATGATTAAAGAGCTTACTTCTGATTATAAAGCTATAAATCCATCAGGACTGAATAAGGTTATTATTGCATCGGGGAAAGAAGGGATGGAAGGGACACATGCATATAAAATAAACGGCAAATATTATATTACTGCCATATGGTGGGAAAGCGGCAATATAAGGAGACAGTATGTCTATCGTTCTGACCAAATTGACGGGCCGTACCAGGGCCGGCTGGCACTAAGCGATACCATGGGCTATAAAAAGAGCGGTGTTGCACAGGGAGGTCTGGTTGATACACCGGATGGAAAGTGGTATGCCATGCTCTTCCAGGACAGGGATGCGGTAGGACGGGTTCCTGTTCTGGTGCCGGTACGCTGGGAAGACGGCTGGCCTGTTCATGGTGACCGGGAAGGCAAGGTGCCTCTGGAATTTGAGAAACCTGGGAAAAGTGATTTTACTTCAAAGCTGATAGTCAGTGACGAGTTTTACCAGGAGGATATTGCCGCCCCGGAGTCGGCATACCTGGAAACGGAAGAATCTTCTGATGCAGCGGATGTAGAACTTACAGTCAACGGTAACTTTACCGAAGGAACTGCCGGATGGGCAGGCAAAGATGGTGCCAGGTTGGGAATTAAACGGGAAGGCAGCAAAAATGCTGCGTATATATCGAATAGGCGGGTTACGGGTGCCGGAATTGAACAGAATTTTGGATGGCGGATCATGCCCGGGAGAAGATATAAAGCTTCTTTCTGGGTTAAGTATACGGAAGGCCCTGAAACAAAGGAATTTATACTTACTGCCCGCAAAAAAACAGGAAAAGAGACAACCTATCAAAATCTTGTGAAAGGGGTTGCGAAAATAAATGAGTGGACTGAGATAACGGGCACTTTTGTTATAAGCGATGAGGTAAGTAGCATATATTTGTTTTTTGAGACCCAATGGAAGGAAGAACCGGACCCGGCAGAAGATCTTATGGATTTTTATATAAGGGATGTATCCATAAAAGAATACCCGGTAACAAAAAATGAAATCAATGAAGCTCTGCCAAACGGGTCGGTACTTGGTACTGCCTGGCAATGGAATCATAATCCGGATAACACTAAGTGGTCACTTACCGCCAGGAAGGGCTATTTACGACTTGAGACAGCCGGTGTTGCTGAGAACATTCTAAATGCCAGAAATACTTTAACTCAAAGGACGCAGGGGCCCTACTGTTCGGGTTGGATTTTAATGGATACCAGTAATATGACAGATGGCGATTATGCAGGATTAGCTGCTTTTCAGCAGGAGTATGGCCTTATTGGAGTTACAAAAGAAGGTGATGATGCCTATATAATAATGGTGGATAAGGGCGTTGAAAAAGAAAGAACCGAGCTTAAGAAACATAATGTATATTTCAAAATTGATTTTGACTTTACCGTTGATAAAGCTGAATTTTACTATAGTTACAACGGTTCAGACTGGACAAAGTTTGGAACCGGGCTGGCAATGCGCTATACTATTCCACATTTTATGGGATACCGTTTTGCAATATTTAATTATGCTACAAAGCAGGCCGGAGGTTATGTTGACATAGACTTCTTTGAGTTTGAAAATAAACTGACAGGGAATACCACCAGATCTGATTTAAGGGCATATCTTGACGAAGAAATAATTGAACTTAGCAATGATTTGAAGCAGGAATATAAATTTCATATCAGTGTTAACAAAATTCCGGAAAAAGAAAATGTATATGGTATTCATGCTGTCTTAAGAATCCCGGATGAACTGGAAGTGGCCGATGTTACCATTGAACAGGATAATCTGAAGGCTGCTCAGGCAGAATTCAGGCAAAAAGAAGGCAGATATTTAATTGATGTTTACAATGCTGATGGCTCCCCGATATCTTTTACTGATTACGGCCTGGATAAAGAATTGATAGCTGTTACATTAAAGTTAAAGCAGAGACTCAGCAAATCGGTTAGCAGTGAGGTTTCGGTTGAAACTATGGAATTGCATAGTCCGGATAACAAAAAGATTTATTATGATGTCAGCAGTACCAAACTGAAAATAATCTATACTCCCCCCACCGGTGCTGTTGGCAAGCTTCCGCCGAATGGCAATCCCTTGATATCCCATAAATTTGGAGCGGATCCATGGGCACTGGTGTATCAGGATCGTGTCTATGTGTATACAACTCATGATATACCGGAGTATGATGATAATGGAAATATTAAAGACAATACATATGGAATGATTAACAAGATATCTGTGATATCTTCAGATGATTTAATGAACTGGACTGATCATGGTGAAATCAGCGTGGCAGGCCCGCAGGGTGCAGCAAAATGGGCCTCCCTGTCGTGGGCGCCTGCAGTTGCGCATAAGGTAATTGATGGAAAAGATAAATTTTTCCTGTATTTTTCTAACAATGCCAATGGTATAGGTGTTCTTGTGAGCGATAATCCTATTGGCCCATGGGAAGATCCTTTGGGCAAACCATTGATCTCGCGATCAACCCCCGGTGTTGATGGTGTTGTATGGTTGTTTGACCCTGCCGTATTAATAGATGATGATGGCAAGGCTTATATATACTTTGGCGGCGGGGTTCCTGAGGGGAAAGAGGATATGCCAAATACCGGAAGGGTTATGCGGTTGGGCGATGACATGGTCAGCGTTGTAGGTGAGGCCATTACCATCCCGGCCCCTTTTATGTTTGAAGCGTCGGGTATTAACAAAATAAATGGTATTTATTACTATACCTACTGCAGTAATTTCTTCAGCGGGCCCCGCCCTCAAGGCAGCCCTCCGGCCGGGGAAATAGCTTATATGATTAGCAGCAGTCCACTTGGCCCATGGAATTATAAAGGGTCAATTCTAAAAAATCCGGGACACTTTTTCCAGGTTGGAGGCAATAACCATCATTCACTTTTTGAATATCAAGGCAACTGGTATATTATTTACCATGCCCAAACTGTTGCTAAAGACATGGGGATACCAAAAGGTTACCGATCTCCCCATATAAATCAGGTATTTTTTGATGATGATGGTACTATTCAGGAGGTAATTGCTGATTATCAAGGGGTATCGCAGCATAAAACCCTGAATCCGTATACTCGGGTGCAGGCAGAGACATTTGCATGGGGAGCAGGAATTATGACTAAGCCAGTTTCAGATGATGAGCCCTGGCAAAGAGCCTTGACTGATATTGAAAACGGCGATTGGATTGCTCTCTCCCAGGTTGATTTTGGTGAAAAGGGCCCATCGGCTTTTTCAGCAAGAGTAGCAAATATTGACGCCAGCAGTGTAATTGAACTTCGTTTGGACGAAGTGGATGGCAAATTGATTGGATTGGTTGATATTCCAATAAATGATCGGAAGCATGATTGGATTGATGTTACTGCTGATATTTCAGGAGCAGAAGGCGTGCATGATTTATATATGGTGTTTAGAGGGAAGCAGGAAGCTAAATTATTTGATTTTGACTATTGGCAATTTATAGAATAAAATAGAATATGAACATTTTACTCGCAAAGCCCAATAATAAATTCATAGCGAACAAAAAATGTATTTACAGACAGAAGGAGTGGTAATAATGAGGGCAACCAATCCAATTATTTGGACAGATATGCCGGATCCTGATATAATACGTATTGGTAATACATATTATATGGTATCTACAACCATGTTTTTGATTCCGGGCGGTCCTGTTCTCAGGTCAAAAGATTTATGCAGCTGGGAAATTGTTTCATATATATTTGATACAATTGAGGATAACGATATATACAACTTAAAAGACGGAAAGAATGCATACGGCAAAGGACAGTGGGCAACAAGCCTAAAATACTATCGTGGCAAGTTTTATGCAGCTTTTACATGTCATGATTTGCAAAAGACTTTTATTTACTATACTGATGATATAGAAAAAAGCGGTTGGGACAGGTTCGTACTGGACGGCACCTACCATGATATGTCCTTTTTGTTCGATGATGGTAAAGCTTATTTCATATATGGCAATGGGAATATCAGAATAGTTGAGTTAAAAGATGATTTGTCCGGCTTGAAAGAGGGAGGAGTAAACCGGCTTTTATTTAGCACACCATCCGAAAACATGCGTTTACGCTGTGAAGGGTGCAGAGCGTATAAATTGAATGGGTATTATTACCTGCTTTTTATTGAGTGGCCATTTGACGGGTATGGAAGAAGGCGGGTAGTATGTTACCGTTCAAAGGAGCTCCTGGGCAGCTATGAAAGAAAGATTCTGCTGGATGATGATATGGGATACCGGAACCAAGGAGTTGCTCAGGGGGCCATTATTGATACTCCTGAAGGAGAATGGTATTCTATTCTGTTCCAGGACCATGGAGCGGTTGGAAGGATTCCATATTTGATTCCTGTTTCCTGGGAGAATGATTGGCCGGTATTTGGTATAGAAGGAAAGGTACCGGAGGCCTTTGAAATACCCTTTGAGCCATATAATTCAGAACCGTTGATTATCAGTGACTCCTTTAATCATAGAGAAAACAAATTGGCGCTGCAATGGCAGTGGAATCACAATCCGATACCAGAATGCTGGTCTTTTACCGAACGGCCCGGATTTTTAAGACTGCGGACTAACACTACAGCAAGCAGTATTCTTACAGCCAGGAATACTTTGACCCAAAGAACAAGCGGGCCTAAATGCGCTTTCTCTGTTGAACTGGAAACCGATGGCTTAAAACCCGGAGATAATGCCGGGCTGGCAGCTTTACAAGGCAATTATGGTATGATAGGTGTAAAAGTTGATGAGAACGGTGAAAGGATAATTACAGCTTATAAAAGAGGCAGTAATTGTCAGCAGATGGAAGAAGAAAAAGTCCGTTATTCTGGAAAACATATTTTCTTCAAGATAATCTTTGACTATGAAAATGATAAGGACACAGCCTCTTTCTATTTTTCTGAGGATGGAAACCTATGGCACAAAATTGGGTCAGATTTACAAATGAAATACACACTGGATTTATTCATTGGATACCGCATTGGCATATATTACTATTCCGAAACAGAGGCAGGCGGCTATGCAGACTTTCGAAATTTTGTCTATTATGAAGCTGATGATATAGAAAGGCAGGAAGCAGGAGTTTAATTTTTTGCATAAGCAAAAATAAATATATAAGGAGGCACGGTTTTTATGGGATTTATAGTCAAACTTACGAAAGCAGACGGAAGCAATGTATCTCAGAAAGAAATGGACAGCCTGTACCTTTCTGACCTGCAGTTCAGGCCGCTTAGAAAGAAAAAGGAGATTATCGACGGCAAAGTGCATATCGAAGGTCATAGCTCACCTGTAATAATCCATGCTATGATGCCGGTAATGGATTATGGCTATATCTGGGTGACCGCCGACAACCAGGGAGAAGGCTACAGCAAGGAAGATACCGAGATTGACTTTGTCCGGGAAGCTGCAATGACCAGGCTGGTTGAAATTCAGAATATACTTGAATCCTACGGGGGTGAGTTAAGTTCTGAAGCATCAGCCCATATCAGCGCCTGCGAAGAATACTTGCAATTGGCAGAGAAAAAGCATGGCGATAAAGCCTATGAGTTTTATCACCGCGCTCTCAGTCATGGCCTTTGGGGTGGAGAGCTGGCTTTATTTGAAAGATCAAAGGCTTATAAACGGTCCAATCCGGTGTTCATGCTGGGATGTGCCGCCTTCGGTTATGAACCTGGCTCTGATTATGCAGCGCGATTCGAGAAAACCTTTGATCTTGCTACACTGCCATTCTATTTGAAGGAAGCTTTAAAAGAAGAAAAAAGAGGATATCCAAATTATGATTGGGTAGATAAAATTTTGGCCTGGTGTAAAGAAAAGGGAATAAGGACAAAAGGCCATCCTTTATGGTGGAATCATGTAGCCAGTACTCCCGAATGGCTGATGGACGTAGACTGGGAAACAATGAAAAAAGAATGTATCCGTACCGTTAAACGCAGTGTGGAGAGATATCGGAATGATATTCAGATCTGGGATGTTGTAAATGAAGTGCATGACTGGTCAAATCTCAATCCTATTTCCCAGGATCAGATGATCGAGATAACAAGAATAGCATGTGATGCAGCGCGGGAGTCAAATCCTGACGCCACCCTGATAGTCAATAACTGCCTGCCCTTTGGTGAATATGTATCACAAGGTTTGGAAGCTATTAAATGTAACTCCAATCTTAAAGAAGACAGGCCCCTGTTTTCACCATATACTTATCTTGAAGCCCTGTTTGAAAACAATGTGGAATTTGATGTTATAGGCATCCAGCTTTATTGGCCTACCAGGGACATGGTAAGCATTTCCAGGTTATTGGACGAGTATTTGAAATTTGGCAAACCCATTCATATCACCGAACTTGGGATATGCTCAGGAGACAATCATACAGACTGGGCCGACCCGCAAAGCAAGCGAACGAGATGGCCTCTTGATCATTATCTGTATGGCGATGGAATCTGGCATGCTGAATGGGAGTGGACGGAAAAGATCCAGGCTGATTGGCTGGAACAGTTCTATACTATGACTTACTCCAAGGAAAACATTGAAGCCTTAACCTGGTGGAGCTTCTACGATCCGGGATATGTGCCGCTGTCAGGTTTGATCCGGAAAGACGGAGTCCCCAAAGAGTCCTACTACCGTTTGCATGCATTCAGGGATTTCATACAAAAAAGAATAAATAGCCAGAGAAAAGAGCATTGAACTACAAGTACAGGCCTCCGTGGAGAATAAACCCCGGAGGCCTGTATAATTAAATGATAGCAATAAAATCAATTTAACCCTTGATTTGGAAGATTTTATATGTTTTAATACTTATAAATGGTAACTAATAACAACATGCTTGGTAAAATAATAGCCTTCATGCTGCGATTTTGTTTTAACACCAATAATTTTGTTTGCCTGCAGCATCCTATTATCCCACGGCTTATAATAACTTCTGCCTGAATGTAAGATATGGACATTTCTAATGAATTAAGCGTTTGAGATACTTATAATCCGGAGGTATTTTATGTTAACAGTAAAAGAGGTTACAAAAAGGTACGGCAAGGTTTTGGCTGTAGACCAGATGAGTTTTGAAATCGGAGAGGGAGAAATAAGCGTTGTCCTTGGCCCCAACGGCGCAGGGAAGAGCACCATTATCAAATGTATCGCCGGCCTGCTGCAGCACAGCGGAGAGATTACCATATGCGGGCACAAAAATAAAAACCTCGAAGCCAAAAGGGTTTTGTCGTACATCCCGGAAACACCTGCCTTGTATGACTCCTTAACAGTGGAAGAGCATATTCATTTTATTGCAAAAGCTTACAGAATAAATGATTATGAAGAATATGCCGCGCAATTGTTTGAGCGGTTTGATTTAAGCGATAAAACCGATAAACTGGGTAAAGAGCTTTCCAGGGGTATGCAGCAAAAGGTAAGCATCTGCTGCGGCGTGATTACAAGACCCAGGGTCATCCTGTTTGATGAACCCATGATTGGCCTTGACCCAAAGGCCATTAAAGAGCTTAAGAAACTCTTTATAGAATTAAAAGGCCGGGGATGTTCGGTCCTTATCAGCACTCATATCATTGATACCATTAAAGAGGTATGGGATAGGGTTTTGATCATGAATAAAGGCAGAATCGTCAGCACCATATCCCGCAGCGATGTGGGCAATGAGAATGAATTGGAGGAACACTTTTTTGCAGTAACGGGGGCAGCGGAATGAATGCGTTAGTATATATTCTTTACCGTTCTTTTTTTAACACCGTTAAGGGGCTTGTAAGAAAGCCGGCTGCACTAATAGCTTATATTATAGTAATATGCCTGATTGTTGGTTCATCAATTGTTGCCGGTTTAAATACGGAAGGGCCTGGAATACAGATAAATTCGGATATTGCCAGATCCATCTTCATTGGCTATACGGTATTTCTGTTTGTTATTGGCCTTACCGCCAGTTTGAGCGGCACATCCTTTTTCAGAATGGCCGATGTCAATATGCTTTTCACAGCGCCTATAAAAGCCGGCTCTATCCTGATTTATGGTTTTGTAAAGCAGTTTGCAACGAATTTTATGCTGATGTTGTATCTGGCGCTGCATTATCCGAACTGGAAAAGGATGTTTGGATTTATTCATGGTGCCGGATGGATACTTATGGTTTCATATTTACTGCTGCTTTCACTCACTTCACTTCTTGGAATGATGTTATATTCCTATGTGTCAAGGAAACCTCATATGCGGTCCGTTGTAAAGAGATTGATACTGGGGTCGGTTGTAGTTTTTGTCCTGCCCATTATTGTAAATACCTGCAAAACCGGAGATCTTCCCAACAGTGCTGTGACGTGGCTGTCCAACGATTATCTTAAGTTTATTCCTCTCATCGGCTGGTTCCGTGAAATGCTTATGGGTGCTTTTACGGGCGTTACCGCGGAGTTATTGGTATACATGCTTCTTACATTGGCGGCAATTTTTGCGTCTTTCATTTATTTATACCGTTTGGATACAGGGTTTTATGAGTATGTGGTGTCCGGAACCGAGATTAGGGAAACCATGATTAAATCAATGCGGGAAGGAAAATCCGGCGCTTCAAACGTACACCGCAGGTACAGGAAGGTAAAAGCAAAATTTACTATGGAAGGCAGTTTGGCTATTTTCCAAAGGCAGATGCTTGAAAGAAGAAAAAGCGGTTTTTGGTTGATCTCCTTCAGAAGCATAGTCTTGCTGACTGCAGCTGTAATAGCTGCCGTATCAATTCCCGTTGACGAATTATATTTATTTTCCGGTATGTTGGCATTATCCGTTTATATAATGCTGATATTCACTATGGCCGCCGTCTGGGAAGGCGAGCTGTCCCTGCACTATATATACCTGATTCCTGCCAGGCCTGTGAATAAAATGTTGTCGTCCACCTTGCCCGAAGTGATTAAGATACTAATCGAAGGGGTTTTGATATTCGGAATTGCCGGATTAATATTAAAGATAACGTTGTCGGTCATTTTGGCTGCTGTTCTGGCCTATGTTACCATAGGAGCGTTATTTGTATATTCCGATCTGGTAGTCCGGCGGATATTCGGAAAGATTCATGGTAACGTGCTTCGCATATTTTTCCGTATCTTTCTGCTCATGGTCATTATTGCCATTGTTGTTGTGCCTGCTGTAATGATTCTTGTTTCAACCGGCAATTACGCATTGGCTTTTTCTGCAGCGGCTGGTATCAATGCAATCATTGTGATGCTTTTTATGTTTATTGGAACCGGCTTGTTCAAATCACCGGAGGTGGCATAAAAAACTGCCCCTACACCTTTATCCTTTTCCACTTCCCGGAATTAAACCTGAGAAGAACCAGTAAGGAGCGGATCATCTGGTCTACTACGAACCCCAGCCATGCGCCTTGCAATCCCCATCCCAGCACGTAAATTGCCAGCATGGCTAATCCGGGGCGTAACAACAGTACGGTGAAAAATATAATTACAGCTATAGCCCTGGTATCGCCTGCTCCTCGTAAAGCACCGCTTAGAATAAACTGTGATGACTGAAACGGCTGGGAAATAGCTACGAATGCAAGTATTTGTTCCCCCAGGGACAAAACAGAAGCATCGTCGGTATACATTGAAATTAAGGGCCTTCTGAATAACCAGAACGATATCCCCATCAGAATTGAAATGGTCATACCGATACGCCTGGTATACCTGCTGTATGCCTGCGCCATATCAGGACGCTTTTTGCCCAGGCTTTGTCCTACCAGTGATGTAGCGGACACCGCAAAAGCCCGGCCGTTCATAAACGATATAGACAGGATATTCGTGCTGATATTGTGTGCCGCAAAAGCTAAATTGCCCAGAGATGCAACGGCTCTGGTGTAAGTTATATGTCCTAAACGCAAAAGCAGCTGTTCAACCATAGAAGGTATGCCTATTCTAAATATACTCTTTATTACCGGCCACTGCGGTTTAAACCCGTCTTTTAACCGAAGATGAAGGTATTGGTTTCCGTGCAGAATAACAATTGATGCCAATATAAAAGCTATGCACTGGCCTATCACGGTAGCCAGGGATGCGCCCGCCACTTCCATCCTGGGGAAGCCAAGATGGCCATATATAAGCAGGTAATTAAAGATTACATTAAATATGTTAGCTGTTGTATTGTAAATCATAGCTGTTTTAGAATTTCCTATACCGCGCAATGCTGCTGTTATGGTAGTAGTCAATGCAAAAATAACAAAGCCGGCCATCTGAATTTGCAGGTATATGGTGCCTCCGGCCAGTGTTTGGGGATCATCTGCTCCCATAAAACGGATTACCGGCTCTGCAAAAATAAAGCCGATACCCGAAGTAATAGCAGATAATACTAAGGTGATCAGCAATGCCTGACGAAGAACCATATTGGTCTTTTGATAACTGCCTTCGCCTTTGTATCTTGCAATAAGGGCTGTTGCTCCAACATTCATGGACATAAAGGCAGCCATCAGCAAAAACTTTGGTTGGCCGGTCAGGCCCACAGCAGATATTGCCCATGGCCCTAACCGGCCAACCATGATCATATCGACCATGGATACAAGCTGTGTCAGGATAAACTCCATAAATGCAGGCCAGGCTATACGCACAATATCTTTGCAAAGCATTTGTGTTGTTACCCGGGCCGGTAAGATTTTGTTTACTTTTTCATTTTGGCCGTAGAGGTCAGTATCATCGCCCGTTTCCACCAGATCTAAAGCCATCTGAACCTTCTTTTGCGGTTTGTTCAAAAAATTGCGGATTTTAAAGATGTTGAGTTTTTTATTCACAGACTACAACACACTTCCTTCTTTTCTTGCCCGGATGATTGCCCGGTTTCCGGTTACTTTTTCATTCATTGGTTCCTTCAAAACAAACCCATTCAAAATGAATCCCTCCAAATTTTAAGGAGGGCTATAGTATGGTCACCCTCCTTGCTAATAATGAGGCAATCAGGTATATATTTTTCATATAACATCACCCTTCCTGATTTGGATGTGTTCCAGCTCCAAATGATACAAGTAAATTAATTATAGTTTATCAGAACAGCATTATAAAGGCAACAGATCCATAAACTAGCATTACTGTACAAAACAATTTACATTTTCAGGATGAGTTGATTAAATAAGCATATAACTTGCTAAACAGCATTCTATTCAAATGATATGCTTTTTATTGCCAGAATTATAATATTATACTATAATAGGGGTAATTTACATATGCCGGATAGTGAAAAGGCAGTCGTCACAGCATTATGCATGATATACAAGAATGATAAAATCCTTCTTCAAATTGTTCAAGACAAATGAATTTTCAGGTGATCTGGTTTCATCCGATGAGGGAGAAATGATATAGGTAAACCGCAGTGAACCGGGCAAGCACAATTTGGCAAGCGGCTTTTATGATACTTCAAAAATACTGGATGATGATACTATTACGGAAATGGTATATGAACGGCATAAAAATGATGATGGATATGAATGGGTTTTAAAGTATTATTAGCCAATTCAAGGGGGTATCGATGATGAAAGAAAAAAAGCTTTATCTGCTGGCTGTACTTGATAAAGAAAGCCAGGAAAGGCTCGCCGGATATTACGATGTCCTGCGTCAGAACGGCTTTACAGGAAAACAGACAAAAAATATACCTTATCATTTCACTCTGGGGATGAAAGATCCCGTTTGCGAAAAACAATTGATAGAAGATCTTGATAGGATATGCGCCGACACCTCTTGTATTGATATCCACTTAAGCAACATCGGTTTGTTTGGATTAAATGTATTGTTTATAGCGCCGGCCATGAACTTCGAGCTGTTAACACTGCAGCAGAAATTCTTTCCTACCTGTGGAAACGGAGCTCATAATTGGATTGCGCATGCTACCTTGCTGATAGATGAACCTGAAAAAATCCAAAAAGCACTTCCAATTGCTGCTGAAAACTTCAGGCCTTTTATAGGCCGTATTGAAAGTATAGCATTATATGAATTCTTCCCAATGCGGTTTATCAAGGAGTGTCCGCTAAATAAAAAATAGAGGCAGGGAGTTGATACAATGAGATATCCTGAACCAACCGTTGGGGCTGTTATTGTGAATCCGGATGATAAAATACTTTTGTGCAAGTCCGGCAGATGGAGGGATGAATACGTAATT